>Ga0209540_10002607_pt1 | contig 12743 bp, 12 predicted proteins | sample BarGraIncu01121A_FD_184501 | JGI IMG/M metagenome (GOLD analysis project Ga0209540, IMG submission 184501) | Arctic peat soil microbial communities from Barrow, Alaska - Barrow Graham LP Incubations 011-21A (SPAdes) (version 2) | ecosystem: Environmental > Terrestrial > Soil > Wetlands > Peat... | reverse complement strand
CCAAGCAAGGAGCTGGATATTGCAGCAGACTATATTGCCGCACAATTTGCAAAGTTCAGGCTTAAAAAAATAAATGGAAGCTATTTCCAGACGGTTCCTTTTTATTCACCAAACCTGGATGTTCAAAACAGCCATTTGAAAATAACCGGAAGCCAAGGAGAGAAAGAGTATATCATAAAGAACGATTTTATTCCATTTGAGATGACTGCAGATGGTACGGCCATTGCGGAAATTGTATTTGCCGGTTATGGAATTACAGCACCGGAATATAATTATGACGACTATGAGGGGGTAGATGTTAAGGGGAAAATTGTTCTGATTCTCAAACACGAGCCGGGAGAAAACGATTCTACCTCTGTGTTCAACGGGAAAAAAGAGACAGAGTACTCTTTGCTTAAGACAAAGCTGGCAAATGCAATACAACACGGCGCAGCCGGGCTTCTTGTAGTTACTGATCCCGGAAACCACATGTTGCTTAAACCACAAGGCTTTCCATGGCCGGCACTTTCAAAGATTGCTAATAATGATAACCTTCCTATATCTTTAAATCTCAGAGACGGCAGCGAAATTCCTGTGGCACAGATAGGAGATGCTATTATTAAACAATTGTTTGGCAGCGTTGATTCTTTAAGAAATATTCAAAACTCAATAGACAAAGCCACTAAACCAAACTCTTTTCCACTCCCGCGATTCAACTGCGAATTATCTACCAGACTCATATTAAAGCATTATTATCCAAAAAATGTTGTAGGATACATTAAGGGAGCAGATAAAAAACTTGCAGAAGAACTGGTGATTATCGGTGCACATTACGACCATATTGGGTTCGAAAAACAACATAAAGCGGACGAAGATTATATTTATAACGGTGCAGACGACAATGCATCCGGTACTGCCGGAGTAATGGCAATTGCAAAAGCTTTTTCGTCAATGAAGCAAAGACCGGAAAGAAGCATATTGTTCATTTTGTTTGCCGGAGAAGAGAGTGGCTTGTGCGGATCGGAGTTTTATTGCGAACATCCTCTTTTCCCCCTCGATAAAACTGTTGCAATGCTCAATCTGGACATGATAGCCCGCAATGGAGACGACACATTGCAAGTTGAGGGAAAGAAATTAAACCCGGACCTGTCGGCATTAATTTTTAAGGAGAATGAAGGGATAGGTCTAAAAAATATTCCAACGGATGATGAGCTGTATGCATATAGCGATAACTATCGTTTTTATGAAAAAGGGATCAGTGCCATTAGCGTTACAAGCGGATTACATAATGATTATCATACGGTTAATGACAATCCGGACAGAGCCGACTTTATAAAGGCGGCCAAAATTTCGCGGTTGATTTTCAGGGCAGTCTGGTCAATTTCAAATGATAACAAGTATTTTACGATTCTGAAAAATAAATAATCAATTAACACATCAAAACATGAAACGGGCATTTTTAACACTCACACTACTATTTGTATTTGTAATAGCACCTAACGCATCATTCGGACAGGAGTCTGTTATGATGAAGTATAATTTCAAAGAGGGAAAATCTTTTAAAACATCGAAGAAAGTGACCGAAGAGATGGTTCAGTCCATGATGGGGCAGGATGTTAAGGGAATAAGTACAGTTAATTCTGTTTCGGAATTTAAAATTTCAAAAGTTGATGCGAAGAATAACGCAACTGCTCTTGTAACAATTCTTGATTTAGCAGCAACTACAGTGTCTATGGGCCAAGAAAATGTTGTCAAAAAAAGCGACTTTAAGAAGGAAAATATCTGCGTACAATACGATCAAACTGGAAAATTCATTTCATCCAACCTAATCGACACTACCGAAAACCTTTCTTCAATCTCGTCAATCGGGTCATTCAATAGATTTGTGAAACTGCAAATTCTACCTTCAAGAGAGGTGAAAGTAGGCGAAGTATGGAATGAAAAACAGATTGATACCGTTAACAACGGCCCTGCAAATCCGATTTCATTAATAACAACCGCTACAGAAACAGAATATACCTTAGTTGGCAAAGAGATGAGAGAGGGTAAGAATGTTTACAAAGTCAGCTACAAATCTGCAACGGAAATCGCAGGTAATGGTAAGCAACCGAACATGGATCTGTTCCTTGAAGGTACCGGTGCGGGTATCGGGTTCTTTTATTTCGATCCTGCCTCATCGATTACCGTATACTCGGAAGGCAACACCGAAATGAACTCTACCATTACAGTGAGTGGCCAGCAGAATATGACAATTCCCATGTCCAGCAAAGTTAAGGCTATTTCGACAACAGTTGAACTGCCAGTTGTTTTAACAACTGGCAGAAAGTGAGCAACTAGCGTTGCCGCAGTTTTTAGCAACGCAAAGATTTACAGGATAATACAGGTGTAAGCAAAATGCGATAGCACTTAACTACTGCAATGCACCGAGTTCTTACCCTGACCAGGCTTATGTAAGTATTCATAAATAAATATTATTTGTAAACTTAAAAAGGCAGTCAATTCAAGATTTTAAAGGAATTTGAGTTAGGTTGTTTTTTTGTAACAAATTATTGCTATATTTGTTACAAAATAAATGCAAAAATAAAATGCAAAGCGTTGAAAGTAAAATATATGAGAAGATATTGAAACTCAGACGAGGCACATTGTTGTTTCCTGATGACTTTCATACATTTGGGTCGTCTGAAGCCATACGATTGGCTTTGCACCGATTGGAAAAAGAAAAAGCAATTACACGAGTTGCTCAGGGAATTTATGTGCGTCCAATAATAAGCCAATACATTGGCGAAGTACTGCCTTCTGCCGAAGATGTGGCAAAAGGTATCGCAAAACGCGATAGGGTCCGTATTGTTCCGACCGGCGCTTATGCCCTCAATGCTTTAGGATTAAGTACGCAAGTTCCTATAAAACTTGTTTTTTTGACCGATGCCGCTCCACGAATCATCAAAATAGGGAAACGCACTATAAAATTCAAAAAAGCCACACCTAAAAACCTCTTGGCTAAAGGTGAAATTAGTAGTTTGGTGATACAGGCATTACGGGAAATCGGGATCAATAATGTAACCGACGAGGAAGAAAAAAGAATTATAGAACTATTGAATAAAGAAAGTCAAAAAGACCTGCTGCAAGATATAAAATTAGCACCTGTCTGGATTCAAAAAATAATGCAAAAAGCACTTTAATAATGGCAAAAGTCAATTTTCAGAATATACCTTTGTCGGGAAACCTGTTCGCTGGCCATATTTTATTTTTGTGTTATCTTATTTCCGGTTGTCCCAGAAACAATTCAAACTTCCGGGTTTCGGTTTTTTATACGGTAAAGCACATCCTTACTAAGTGATTTATCGCTTTTTTCTCCCAATCCTTTCATGAAATTTTAAGCAGAAATTAGAAGTTTGAATTATACTGTTTGGTCGAGTTTAGTCGCTTGTTTATCTCGGTCATGAGTTCTGAGTTATTTGCATAGAATTTATTCGTAGTTAAAATGACTAATTTCTCACTTGATTTCTTGCTTGTAATTATTTTGTTATCAACCAGTTGGTCAAGTATCCACAAAATTCCATGATATTCAATAGCATATTTACCAGCGTAAATTCTTACAGCTTTATCACTTGAAATAAGTATTGCATCAAATTTTTCAGATAGAAAAATAACAGTCCTGTCTGTTAGAGAAAGTGCTGCAGGAAAATCACGTGATAAAATCTGACTCATTTCTTCCGATGATAGAGTTTCAATTAATATTTTTGATTCAGATTCTAAGTGAAGAATTAATTTTTGCTGTTCAGTATTTAACTCGTGAAGGACATCAATAGTAGTGTATATAACCATCGGAAGACAACACATTTCATCCAATAGTCCAAGATCTATTAAATCTATAAAAATACAAGCATCTGTAACAGCAATCCGCATTATCACATTGTTATAAATTCCAACCTAAAGTCAGCTAATTTCATGTTTTTCAATGCCGCTGCTTTACTTGTAGAAATCTGCTCTTCACTTAAAGCGCGATATAACAACTGATCAAATCGTTTGGATTTTTCAACACCATCATACGAAATAGGTTCTTCTATTCTCCAATTCATCAGATTGAGATAATTAAAGAATTTTCCGATAAAGCCGTAATCTATAATTTCACAGTCTAAAGCACGCATCACAATTGCTTGGATTGAAATTCCGTACTCTTTTTTAATGTAGCCCAATTCTTGAATAGATATTTTATTGCGCTTAATTCCAAGTTCTTGTACTAAGGCTTTTTTGGGAAGGAGCATAGAGGCAGCAAATTGGTGACATAGTTTTTCCCTCTGAGAAGATGACAAATCGTCAGAAAAAAGCAATAGAAGATGAGCTAATTCATGTAACAGAGTAAAGCGAATACGATCGGGTTTGTCAGAAAGTTTACTATTATATGCAATAACCGGGACTTTACCATTGACTAATGTTTGTAAACCGTCAAACATGCCCTCCGCATGGACTGCAATTATTTTTATACCATTTTCTTCCAGAAGTTCAGCAACATTGCAAATAGAATCCATTCCAAGCTCCCATTTCTCCCTAAGTTGTTCGGACGCGTTGTCAATTTGATTCTTTGAGCTAATAATACCAATGTCTTTTAAAGGATTTTGAAATAAGGACTCAAGATTTAATATCATTTCTAACTCTAAATAGCGAGAAAGATATTCTCTTGTTTGTTCAACAACTTTATTCTGCTCTTTAACAGAGAATTTGGATTGCTTCCTAAATTCTATCTGACCGATCTCAACCACAGTAACACGACTGAAATAATCAGGCCGGATGTTAAGTGCTTCTGCTAAAATATTTATCATTTCACTGTTTGGCACAACAGTTCCTGATTCATATTTAAAAATAGCTTGTCTAGAAATTTTATTATCGATTTTATCTGCCAAGTCTTGCAAAGAAAAACCGTTTAACAGCCGGGCAGACTTTAACCTGTTAGCAAAGATTTGGTTCATGATAGTATGTTTTATTTGTTAGTTTTTAGTTTACAAAAGTAGAGATAAAATATCAAATATCAAAAATAATATGCCTTTTTAGGCCTGTTAGGTTGTCAGCATAGGTTGACAAAAATAAAATGGTATCTTATTTGTAAACTTAAAAAGGTAGTCAATTCAAAATTTTAAAGGAATTTGACTTGATATCCGTGGATGGGATCTTATTAATAGGTAATGAGAGAATTCATTTTCTATATCTTCTATGCTTGGCAACCTACTTTGAGGCACCATCTGGAAAGGCAGGAGTGGCACATAAGTTGTCGTTATTAGTTTGTTGTCAATAAATTATAAATATCTATTTTGGAGATATTGGTTATTAAAAATATTGTATCTTTGAATCGATAATGGCAGATAAAGCATACATAACTCCTAACGTTTTGAAATGGGCAAGAGAATCGGCAAGGATGTCCGAAGAAATTGCTTCTGCTAAAGTTTCTGTGTCTGTAACTAAACTTAAAGAATGGGAAGAAGGGATTAGTCAGCCTACAATCAGGCAGGCAGAGATCCTGGCCAAAGCATATAAAAGGCCGTTTGCCCTACTATTTCTACCCGAGGTACCAAGGGATTTTCAACCACTGCAGGATTTCAGGCAGAAAGGGTCCAAAGAGTTAGGAACGGCATCGGTATCCATAATTAGGGAAATTCAACAAAAACAAGCTTGGATAAGAGATGTATACGAAGAGAATGAAGAGGAAAAGCTACTATTTGTAGGGAAATACTCAATCAACGATAATCCGGAAATTGTTGCAAAAGACATTTTGAAGACTCTTGAAATTAATCCTGCGGATTATAGAGCAAATAATCCAATTAAAGAATGGATAGACAAAGCAGAGTCAAAAGGTATCTTTATTTCAAGGACGAGCTTTATTCATTCTCGTTTAACGCTCGACAGCGAAGAGATTCAGGGTTTTGCAATAGCCGACGCTTATGCACCATTTGTCTTTATCAATTCCGATGACTGGAATGCTCCGCAATTATTCACATTAGTACACGAGTTAGCTCACATCTGGATAGCCGAATCCGGAGTTTCGAATGATATAGAGTTAGATATTAAGAATCAAGACAATCAAAATCCGGTTGAAATATTTTGCAATAATGTTGCAGCCAATGCTTTAGCACATATTGCATTCAAGAAATTTTTGGAAAAGGAGAGAGAAAAGGAGCTTAAAAAAAATATAACAACAAGTGGGTCTAATGCATATTTGTTATTGTTAAACAAAAACAGCAGGCTTTTTACACAAATTGTAATTGATGCGTTTAGAGGTGGGCATATTGAACCAACACAAGCAAGTTCTTTGCTTAATGCTCCGGTAAATAAATTCTCGTCATTCGAAGCAATTTTGTATAGATGAATCTTTATTCCGGAGACTGTTCGTGAAGAAATAGTTCGTACTGAAGATGATCTGTCGAAGTGGCTTAAAAAGAGTAACATCCCAATTATTAAAATTGCCTGTTCTATTGTATAGGCTTATACCTGTAAGCAGTTCAACTCTTGACTTTAATCCAAATGCCAACATGTCTATGAGGGCTAGCGTCTTAGTCCCTGAAATTCTTGACTTAGTCCCTTTTCCCTTTGACTTAGTCCCTGACTTAGACACTAATATGGTTCGAATATAGTCCTTTACTTCGGTAATGTCATTATCAATAAGACTACTTAATGACTGAATATCAATTCCTTCAAGGAAAAACAAGTCGACCTCTTCCACAGATAACTTAGACACTGACTTAGTCTCCTTAAGCAATCCTTTACATAACAACCTTATTGACAACAAAAAAACAGATCTTTGGCAGATCCTTGGGTTATAGCTCATGCGATGAAAGAAAATGCGACAGTCGTAACAAAAGAGAACAAGATAACAACCTCAAATTCGAATAAAATCAAAATTCCTAATGTATGTGAAAATATGGGCGTTCCATGTATTGACGACTTCATGTTTATTGAAGAACTGAATATTCAGTTTACTTGTAATTTGAGGTAGATAGTTTTTTGTAACAAATTATTGCTATATATGTTACAAACGGCAGAAGATGTGGCATAAGGTATCGCAAAATGCGATACCACTTATGGGTGGATTGGTTTAAGATTTACAGACAAACCCAACGCTCCAACTATTCGATAAAAAGTGGATACTTTAGGCTCTGTTTTACCATTTTCAATTCTGGATATGTATGATTTGTTGGATCCCACCAAATTGGCAAGTTCTTCCTGAGTAAGATTTGCTTTTTTGCGTGCATCTTCGATAATTTGTCCGGTATAGTAGGCTCCAGCCTTCTTTGTAAACACCTCTCTAGTCGCTGTACCTTCGTTACCATACTTGCTGTCAAGATGAGCATTAAATGTCGGAAGCTTTTTTAGAGTTTCTATTCCAATTTTTTTTCTATCAATCTTTACCATAATCAATTTTCTCCATTAATTTTTTGGCGATTTCAATTTGCCTTTCATAAACTGCAGCTTGTTGTGCAAAGATATTAAATGTTGCTCAGTTGAGCAACATTTGTTGATATTAATGGAGCATTATTTGAATTAGTGATAAAAGTACTCATTTACTGATAGAGCAGGCGAGTAATGGAATACGAAATAGTTGATTATTAAAAAGTTATATCTATTTCTAAATTTTGAACTGTGACTGTGCCATATATCGGCAGAGTATATCCGGATATTTGCAAAAAATAATTTTGCATGGAAAATTTTCAAACACTTAACAATCCATTGCTCAACTTGTCTGTAAGAGAGTTGGAGCAGATGGCATATGTTTTTTACGGGGCAGATTGCCCGAGTAATAATTATAAACTTTTGATTAGGGACTGCATGCGGAGGAGGAAGATCAAGCTAAATGCCGGATTTGTTTTTACGCAAGAGGCAATTGAAAGGTTGCGCTTTATAAACGACCTCTTGCAACAGAAGCAAGAACGCATACTCAGCAAGTGTGTTTCTTTGGGTTTTGATTTTCTCAGGGAGAGGGAAAGCGAAAAGGGATTGCCTTATGATGTAGTAATAGAGGGAGAGATAAGTGTCCAGTACGATTATAGACGGCCGCTTAATCATCCGCAGGTGGACGAGAACAACAATGAGAGCGACTATGAAAAGGCGGCCGAAATACTGAGTAATTATGACAGTTATACTACCGCTTTGGGCAGAGTGCATTGTATAGAGTTGGATGAAACCATGAATTCACACATGACCATAGAGGCCTTTTTGGAGATCAACGGATATGAACCGACAGGTTTTGAAAATAACGATTACAGTATTGATCAGTATGCAAAACAGCTTGCAGTTATTCCAGTAAACTATGCCTTCGCCTGCTTGGTCGACCATTCAAAATACTCGTTCTCCGATATAATCAGGATCAATGATGTGAAGGAGGAGATAAAGGTGAGCCTTGACAGCAAAAGTATGTGACTGTGCCATATATTTGCATAGTATATCCGGATATTTGCAAAAAATAAATTGTATGGAAAATTTTGTAACGCATATCAACCCATTGCTCAAATTATCTGTAAGTGAATTGGAGCAGATGGCGTATGCTCTTTACGAAGCAAATAGCTTTAATAATTATACTCATTTGATTAGGGACTGCTTGTGGGAGAGGAGAAACAAGCTAAATGCAAGATTTGAATTTACGCAAGAGGCAATTGAAAGGTTGCGCTTTATGAACGACCTGGTGCAACGGAAGCAAGATTCCTTGCTCGGCAAGTGTGTTTCTATGAGTTTTGATTTTCTCAGGGAGAGAGAAAGCGAAAAGGGATTGCCTTATGATGTAATTATTGAGGGAGAGATAGATGTCCGGTACGATTCTGATCGTCCGCTTAATCATCCGCCAGTGGACGAGAACAACAATGAGTGCGACTATGAGAAGGTGGCCACAATACTGAGTGATTATGACAACATTACTTCCGCTTTGGGCAGGTTGCATTGTATAGAGCTGGATGAAACCATGAATTCACGCATGACCATAGAGGCCTTTTTGGAGGTCAACGGATATGAGCCACCCAGTTTTGACTACAACGATTACACTGTTGGTCGGTATGCAAAACAGCTCGCAGCCATTCCAGTAAATTTTGCCTTCGCCTGTCTGGTTGACCATTCAAAATACTCGTTCTCCGATATAATAAGGATTAACGATGTGAAGGAGGAGATAAAGGTGGGGCTGAAGAGTAAAAATATGTTGACTTTATTCACACATTAATTTTAAATTACAATTTGTTCTTTTTGATTAGTTCAGAAAAGTAATCATTATTGATGCCTATTACAGGCGTAGCATCATCAAGCTTACCAATTCCATCTTTTCTATTCTCTTCCAAATCTTTTCCATTATTGAACCTGTTTAAAAGAAATTTTACTGACTCGGGGTCATTCATTCTTTCAATTGTACGACGTCTAACACTTTTACATCCAACTCCTTTAAAGTTGTAGGCAATCGGTTCTACGAGGATGTTTGAACATAAACTAGCCCCATCATCAAGACCACGATAAATATCGTATTTTTCAATACGCTCACCTTTGTCTAGGTCCTCTCCATTGTGAAAATCCTTTATGTTAAGTATTTCGGAAGAGGGAGAAAGGGCTTTAAAAGCACCAATATATCCATATCCACCTCTTCTAAATAAAAAAATTACATCGTTTGGTTTTACTTGTTTTATTGCGCCAGTTCTCCAATCTTCCCCATACTCTATAAGGGCTAGTACCCAATTCCCTCTTTTAAAACTTCCTATTTGTTCTTTTTCAGACAACATATTAAAATGCCAATATGTGATAGTATCGAATTGTTTCTTATTTTGTAAGTCATCAGGTTCAGGAAGCTGTCTGTCGAATGTGCTAAAAAGGGATATTAAATCTCCTCTTTCAATATCCATATCCACTTTATTATAGAGGTTGCTTTGAAGAATTTTGGTTATTTCACCAGCAGCCCTCATTGGCGCATCATCAATAATTTGAATTTGTTCAAGGATGTTAATAATTTGCTTGTGATTAAGATAAAATACCAATTTCCGAAAACAGATATCGCGCAACTCTTTTAATTCCTGGGGATTGATTACGCCATCATCAAGCATCCCCCACATCTTTTCCGTAAACTGAGAATACACAACTATTTTTTGTTCAAAGATTTTTACGTCTTTATCTCTCTGCACTTCTTGTGAAGCTTGCCCTTGTAGTAAAAAAACAGTAATAATTGCAGTAATAACCACACCTATCAATGCTCCAAAAAACTGAGAGGGTAAAATATCAATATCAAAGACTCTAAATAGTACTGCAGTAAGAATGAATAGCAATGTAAAAGTAACAATGCCAATTGTCCATCTGTTTCGCATAATGTTATAAATTAAGTTAAAAAATTCAGCATAATATTTCTTCCACAATCATCTTCACCTTTCATTTATAAAGATAAGGAAATTTATCAACACAAACACAAATATTTAAACATCATTATATTATATTTTCGTCTTTATTTTTTCAATTAAGTCTTGATGTTGACCATGTCCGACTAAACTAAAAATCAAGAAGCCGGCGATCCCGACTGCCGCAACGGAACTAGCGTCGTGCTTCATATCATCGTAAAAGGAATTGTCTTTCTTTTTTCCTCTAAAAATAAATAATACAGAAAATCCTAAAATGAGTAAGACAAAAATTTTAGCAAAAATTGAAATAATAATATTGAAAATATTTCCACTATTGGAAACGACAGAATAGACAAGACTACCAATAAGACAGAGGGATCCGATTATTGATACAACAATAAAAAATGCAGGCTGTGCACCAACAAGAAAACCTATAAAGATTGCAATCAAAGAAATGAATGGAAAAACCAGTAGTGTGAAATCGTACCAATTAGCAATAACAGTCATCGTTCCATTCCTTGCTTTTATCATAGCAATGATATAACATACAAAGCAAAGGGCTAAGGCTCCAATGATGATGTACATGAGACTTGAGGTCTTACTTGCATCTTCCTTGATGGCTTCTCCTACAACCTCTTTTTGGGTTTGTTTAATAATCAGGTCGCTCTTAACATACCCTTCTATGATTTTCCCATCAGCTGTTTGATAAGTTACCAAAGACCAGTCATTAACAGCTTTGACAACTTCTACAACTTGACTTTTAACAAGTTTATCCAAAATTTCGCTATTGGAATTTGGCTCAGTTCTAACATTTAGAATTTCTGTTGTGACTTCATACCGGTTGTTCTGTTGTGCCAAAAGCACATTGAAGTTTAGGACGAATAGGACACATAAAATAAATTGAATAGCACTTTTCATTTTTCTTAAGTTTAAATTTAAAACAAAGAAAATATGTGATTGTGCCAATTCCTGGCACGAGATGTCAAATTTATATTTATTACTTAAGAGAGGAAGTTTATGTCCTCTCACATTATTAAATTATACCCATCTGTGGCTAATTTCTTTAAGTTTACTGTCCCGTGTATAAACCATTTTGTTATTCAGAAAATTTACAGTCTTGCCAGAAACATTTTTAAACTCTCCTAATGAACTTTCCCAATCGTGAGCAATTTCTTTAAATTTTTCATCTCTAGTGTAGTACATTTTGTTCAAAAGAAATACCATAAATTCTGAACTAAAATTCATTAACTCTCCGGTGCTACTTTCCCAATCATGAGAAATTTCCTTACCAAACTCATCAAGTACATAGTACATTTTGTTCTTTAAAATTACATCTGAAATCATAATATTTTATTTTTACAACGCTTACTCTAATCGGTTTTCAGCTACCCCGTTTTACAAAAAATAAATCTACTGTGTTAATATCCCATTTTTAGGCAGTTGTCTTTAATACTTATTTGTTAAACGATAAACCCATTTTTTATAGTATTACTAATAAATGTTCTGATGAGTTCTATGCGGTCTTCTAGATCAATGTCATTTTCATCTTGCGGGATATCATATTGATGAAAAATATTCTTTTCTGTATCTAGAAATTCCCATATAGACTGTTTGCATCTTAAATAACAGTTTAACTGAGGGATAAACAGGTCTTCTCCATAATCTTCAAGTTCAAAGCAATGTAAGATAGGTTGTGTATGATATAATGTGTACAAGAAAGGATCCCAATGTTTGCCACTCAACGAACTATATGTATTCATCATATACATTTCATAAAATTTCCCCCTTTTGTCCTTTGTATTGATAGAGTCACGCCAATAATACATTCCTTGTCCACCGTATCTCATAGAATCATATTTAACAATATAATAACGCCAATCTTTATTTGCAGTATTTAGATAGTCATTTACAATATCTCTACATTGTTCTTCAATTGTTTTATTGAGATCAAGTCTGTCTAAAAAAATTTGTACAATATTCTGAGTCTTATCGAAGAATACTCTTTGTTGGCTTGGAACAAGAATATCTCTCCATGTGCCTTCATTATTTCCACCAAACGCATATCTCCACGAGAACAATTGCCCATAGTCTCCTAAAGCTAACATGACTTGCCGAAGAGTAGAAAAACTTAGTTTTCCAGTTGGCATAAAAGCATTATAAAAAGCACTTACCCTCTTTGACAAATGATTTGGCTCGTCTATGTAGTTAATAATACTAGTAGCACCTCTAAGTAAAGGATGATCTTCCAAATGATTAAGATCATCAATGGAATCAACAAATAATGTTCGCCAAGCTATTTTTTTCTTTTCCTCTTCTTTTTGTAGTTTATTAAAACTTTTATCGTCAATTTGAATTAAACCATGGATTATAATATTGTCAATATCCTTCAACATATCACCCATTGTATCATTACGTATTTCG
>Ga0209540_10002606_pt1 | contig 12750 bp, 13 predicted proteins | sample BarGraIncu01121A_FD_184501 | JGI IMG/M metagenome (GOLD analysis project Ga0209540, IMG submission 184501) | Arctic peat soil microbial communities from Barrow, Alaska - Barrow Graham LP Incubations 011-21A (SPAdes) (version 2) | ecosystem: Environmental > Terrestrial > Soil > Wetlands > Peat... | reverse complement strand
CAGGTCAATCGCATTTACCATTTGGATCGCGGCTACGAAAGCATGGACGCGAAGCTGCGAAAGCTCGGTGCGCGCATTCAGCGCGTCGAGGAAACGTGACTTAAAAATTCCGGGAACGCAGACAAACTGTCCACGTTCCCGGTCCCCACAAGACCTTGCTTAAAAACCCGCGCTACGCCCGGCGTAAACGCGAATTCAATGCAAAAAAAGGCGCGGCGGAAAGCCGTTGGCGCGAGCGTCAGATTTTTTCGCTCGTGCCAACGGCTCCCCGCCTACGCGCTCCGCGCTTCCGCCTTCGTTTTGCTTCGGCGCGACGAGTCGGCGCGGCAAGCCCGCTGGGGTTGTCGCAACTCCTGACATCGCAGCGGATGTTCCACTGTAAGGCCGTTGGCGCGATTTCATACGGCGAGCAGTTCGCGGCTGCTCTCGAAAATGCGCGCCTGGCGTTCAGCCTGGCGGAGGGCAGCCTGGGTTTTTTCATCGAACAACACCGGGAACACCAGCAAGGGGTAAAGTGTCGCCCATGCCAGTGCCGCCGCGTCGTTGGCCGCGCGCCGCAACGGAGGGTTCAACTCCGGCGCCGCCGCCTCGGCCAATTGCCGTGCGAGCAGACAGTTTTTGAGCCGCTCGAACTCGGTTTCCTGCATGGCGCGAAACGGCGCCGGCGGAGCCGGTCGCAGCTCGAACCGCGTTTCGAGGCCGAGCCTGGCCGGCACCCGTGTTTCATTTTTGTTCATGTTTTTTCCTTTCGTTTGGTTTTGGGTAAAAAGCGAAAAACCCGCGATTGACTGGCAATCGCGGGTTTTTCAAAAATCCTTGTCCCTGTATCAGAACTTCACCCCCACGATGCCAAAACGCCGGCAGACGCGCGTCCAAATGGACATGCGTCCGTTGGTCTGCGCGTGCTTCAGCGTTGGAGCAAACGTGTTTTTCATATTCAACCGCGGGGAAGAAACACCATTTGGGCACGTTTGTCAAAAAGTTTTTTGTTTTGAAAAGCAGCCTTTCTCAAGGCTTGTCGGATGGAAAAGTAGTGTTAAATTGGTTCAAGCATGAGCGAACAATTACGAATGGTCACATGCGGGTGGTGTGAGACGAAGGTCTTTATTCCCGGCGACCTGGAGCCGTTGGGCTCCGTGCCGTGTAACAAGTGCGGGCATCCCATCATGATGCCCATGATGATCCGGCAATTCGAGTTGCGGAGCGTCGTCGGTTCGGGCGGCATGGGCACGGTCTATCGTGCCTGGGATACGACACTGGAGCGCATGGTGGCGGTGAAGTTGATGCGGAAGGAATTGCTCACCGATCAGAACGCACTGGAAAGTTTTTATCGCGAAGCCCGCGCCTGTGCCCGGCTCAACCATACGAATATCGTTCACATTTACTCCTTCGACGACTGGGAGGGCCAACAGTATCTCGTGATGGAGCTGGCCGATCATGGCAGCCTGGACGCGCGCATTGAGAAACTACGCCTGCTGCAGGAACTGGACATGCTCGACATCGGCGTCAAAATCGCCTCCGCGCTCGACATGGCGCTCAAGCACGACTTGCTCCACCGCGACATCAAGCCGGGCAATATTTTGTTCAACGCGGACCACGAACCAAAGCTGATTGACTTCGGACTCGCCCGCAAAGCCGACGTGGAACACGAAGTGGAGGACGTGACGTGGGGCACGCCGTATTACGTCGCGCCCGAAAAAATCAAGCGCGAGCCGGAAACTTTTCTGTCCGATATGTACAGCCTCGGCGCCACGCTCTATCACGCGATGACCGGTCATGTGCCGTTTGAAGCACCGACGGTCGAGGAAGTAATCACTGCCCAGGTGCAAACGCCCCTGACGCCGCCGAATCTGGTCGTGCCTGAAATCACGCAGCCCACCAGCGATGCGCTGGTGAAGGCCATGGCAAAAAATCCCGCGGAACGTTTCCTGAGCTATGACGAATTCATCATGGCGCTGACGGCGGCGCGCAGCCAGTTGCTCGTGATGCAAAATCAATCGCCGCAGGCGCAAAAGTCCAAAAGTCTCACCAGTTGGTGGAAGCGGGCATAAAAAAGGCGGGCGTTGCCGCCCGCCTTGAAGATTCAAAAAAACTCCGGACCATTAAGGGTTGCCACCGGTGCCCGAAGTTTCCTTCTTTTCGACTTTGGCGCCGAAGTGGACGCTGGTGGCGTTGAGTTTGCCATCGTTGGTTTTCTTGTAAGCGCCACTGACCAGTTCTCCCACCACGCCGTCAGCCAGTGTGGCCGACTTGCCGTCCTTGGTAATCAGGGTGTCGGACGTGACTTGCAGCGTGAGCGTGCCCACGGTAAACGTCATCGCCTTCGTGTCCACCGCGCTCAGGTTGCCATGGAAGGGCAGGTTGCCATGTTTCTTGGGCTTGGCGGGGGTTTGGTCGGACGACGCCGGGGCGTTCGTGCTGGTGCCTTCTTCCGCGCGCGACAACGCGGGCATTGCGACGAGAGTCGCGGCAAAGAGGCTCAGAACTGCGATTTTAGAGATATTTTTTGTCATAATGGTTGATGGTTTGTCCAGTTATTCGTTACGAAAAACGAAGTAGAATACGAATTGGTCTCAACAAATTCAACTGTTTTTACCACACGCCTTCGGTCAGCAATTCCGTGACGTTTCGCGCCAGATCTTCCGCCAGCAGCGGCAGCGACTGGCGCTCCGAGCCCGCCAAATCCGTGCCGACGTGAATCAGCGTGTAGCCGTTCACGTTTTTATCGAACAACACTTTGCCCGTGGCGCGTTCGCGCGCGATGACGCGCGCGGTGATGCCGACCCGGTAATTCTCCGTTGTGGTGACATCATTGTTCAAATAGCTCAACCCCTCGCGGTTGTAGCGCATAATCACACCGCTGACGATGACGTCACCGGGACCGTGCGTGGCGAGGTGGTAAGTGCCGTCGGTTTGGAGCCGTTCCCGCAACGCCTGGGTGACCGCGTCGCCGAGCCGCGGTTGAAGCGTCTGATTGTTGAACGGCAAAACTTCAACCGACTTTTCACCCGCGACGGCGCCGTTGACCGGGCCGAGATGGTAACCGGCGCAACCGGCGAGCAACACCGCCACCGCGGAAACAGCAAAAATTTCCGGCAGACGCATTTCAGTTGGCGGTTGACGCTTGAACGCGCGGTTTGAGGGCTTCAATGCGCTGGCGCGCGGACGCGGCGTAAGGCGAGTTTGGATCCAGTTGCAGCACTTCGTTGTAATAAACCAATGCGCCGTTCCACTTCTTGCTCTTTTCGTAGAATTGCGCGATTTCAAAATTACCGCGCACCTGTTCAGCCTTGAGCACGGCAATGGCTTTTTCCGCCTGCGGCACGCGCTTATCGTCGGGATAAAGCGTGATGAAATCAGTGAACGTCGCAATCGCCTGCACCGCGGTGTTTTGGTCGTATTCAGCCTTCGCCGCCTGCCGCGCATACGAAATGCCTTCACGGAACAGCGCGTCAGAGGCAATGGCTGGCAGGTTGTAGTAACGATCGGCGGCGGTGGCGTAAGCCTTTACCGCCTCGGGATAATTTTTCTGTTTTTCGCGCGCGGCGCCGATGCGCAATTGCGCGTGCGCGGCGATGTCGCTGTAAGGGCCGTTGTTGACGACCTTGTCAAACATTTGCGCCGTTTGACTCATCGAGCGATACAGCGGGAGGTAACCCCAGAAGATTCTGAACCGCTTGCCGCCGAAGAAACGGTTGGCGATTTCATACTGCCGCCAGAGCACTTCTTCATAGCGGCTGCTGCGTGGATATTTTTCGATGATGTTTTGGTAGGCTTTGAACGCGGCTTCATCATTGCCTGTCGCCTCGAGGCAGCGGCCAATGAGATATTCCGCGTCCGGCGCATAGTCTGACAACGGCCACACGCGCAAGACGCGGTGCGCGGCATGGAGCGTGGTGTTGTAGTCGTTCTTGGCGAAAGCCTGCTCCGCAACGTCCAATTGTTCCTTGGCACGGGTGCGCTGCCACTTGGTGTTCTGGCCATACAACTCGTAATACCAGCCTTCACCCGGCACATAGAACAACGGCGCGGGCGCGCGAAATGGAAACAACACCACGGCCGCAGCGACCAGGAACAGGAAACCAAACCGGCGATTCATGTGGCGACAATAACGACCCGAAATCGGCAAGTCAAGGCGGGTGCGACCAGTATCATCCCCGATACAAAACCACCAAGCCATAATCCGTCAGTAACTTTTGCGTGCCGACGTCAAAATGCGAGTAGCTGACCGTGTGAACGCCGACGAGATTGGGCTCGCCGACTTCATGCAAAAATTCCGTAACCTTTTCATCAAACTTGTCGTGGCCCGCTTCAATGCACATGTTGTGGCGAATCGTCCGGACCCGGATTTTTTTGTCGGCGCCCCTGGCCACCGCCTCCAACGGCGTTTTCGGTTTGGCAATGAGAACCTCGCCCGGCTTGTCACGCACGGGCACCTTGAGGTGCATTTCGATTTTGGCGGCGGCGGACGAGGCGATGGTGTGGCTGGCTTGAGAGCCGCCACCAACCGGTCCCGCCGGGGCGGATGCAGGAGCGGGCGGCGTTGCTGCTGACGGAATCGTAATTTTCGCGCCGCACGACGGGCACTGGATTTCCGAGCCAGCGCCGGAATTGTCCACGGCCATTTCCTGTTCGCAATGAGGGCAATTGAAGATGATGTCCATAAGCTGGAATAAATTTGTGCCTCCAGATTAAATCCAGATCCCGCCGCAAACCAGCAAAAAATCGCGCCAAATTACTCCCACTCAATCGTCCCCGGCGGCTTGCTGGTAATGTCGAAGACGCAACGGTTCACACCCTTGACCTCGTTGATGATGCGGCTGGCGAGTTTCTCCAGCAATTCGTAGGGCAGTTTCACCCAGTCCGCCGTCATGCCGTCCTGCGATTCCACCGCGCGGATGGCGATGGTGTAATCATAAGTCCGTTCGTCGCCCATCACGCCCACGCTGCGCACGGGCAGTAATACCGCGAAGCTCTGCCAGATTTTGTAGTAAAGCCCATTCGACTTCATTTCCTCAACGACGATGGCGTCGGCGTTCCGCAAAATCGCGCAGCGCTCCGGCGTCACTTCGCCGAGAATGCGCACGGCGAGTCCCGGTCCGGGAAACGGCTGGCGCAAAACAATTTCCTTCGGCAAACCGAGTTCGATCCCGAGTTGGCGCACCTCGTCCTTGAACAGGCATTTCAGCGGCTCAACGAGCGCGAATTTCATTTTCTTCGGCAGCCCGCCGACATTGTGATGGCTCTTGATGAGCGCGGCGGGATTGCCGTCAATCGGCACGGACTCGATCACGTCGGGATAGAGCGTTCCTTGCGCGAGAAATTTCGCCTTGCCCGCGCGCTGGGCCGCATTCTGAAAAACTTCGATGAACGTCCTGCCGATGATCTTCCGTTTGCGTTCGGGTTCGGTCACGCCTTTGAGCCGTTTCAAAAACAGCTTCGAGGCGTCTTCGTATTGCAGTTTGATTTTGAAATTGCGCCCGAAAACTTCCTGCACGACTTCCGCCTCGCGTCCGCGCAACAGGCCGTTGTTGACGAAAACGCAGGTCAGCTGGTCGCCGATGGCTTTGTGCAGCAACGCCGCCGCCACGCTCGAATCCACGCCGCCACTCAAGCCGAGAATCACTTTTTCCGTCCCAACCTGGGTGCGGATTTCCTCGACGGCTCGCTCAACGTAATTCCGCATCGTCCAGTTTTTGCCACAGCCACAGACGCCGTGGACGAAATTGGCGATGATTTCCCTGCCGCGCGGCGTGTGGGCGACTTCGGGATGAAATTGCAGGCCGAAAAATTTCCGCGCGCGGTTTTCGATGGCGGCGTATTCGGAGTTTTCGGTAACGGCGACTGATTTGAACCCGTTCGGCAGTTTCGTGAGCTTGTCGCCGTGCGAATTCCAGACCTGCAACATTTCCGGCAGATTGCGGAACAGCGCGCACGACGCGTCCTTCACTGTGAGCACACCTTTGCCGTATTCGCGTTTCTGGCCTTTCTCGACCTTGCCACCGAGAAACTGCGCGAACAATTGCACGCCGTAGCAGATGCCGAGCACAGGCACGCCGAGCGCGAAAATATTCTTGTCCGACAACGGTGCATTTTTTGCATACACGCTGGACGGACCGCCGGACAAAATGATGCCACTTGGCGCCAGCGCGGCGATTTCCACCGCCGGAGTGTCGTGGCACAGAATGACGGAATACACGTTGCATTCGCGGATGCGCCGCGCAATCACCTGGGTGTATTGCGAACCAAAATCAAGGATGACAATTTGTTCGGTCATTTTTCAGAGGCATCCTCTTTGCCTGCCGAACGGCGCTTTGGCGAGACAAAAAAACAAAAACACCAGCCGATTCCGGCTGGCTGTCCCGGGCAATTTTTGTGGAGGCAACGCGAAATTTATTGTTTCACCGCTTTGACCTGGCCGGTATTCGGGTCATAGTCGAGTTTCGTTCCATAAGGCGTCGCCGGCAGTTTGCCCACATAATTCGGCACCAGTTCATTCAGGTCTTTGGGCAAACGGCCTTCCTGCGTGTTGAATAGCTGGACGGCCTCGTTGAGATACGACACGTCAATCGTCTTGACCGCGTATTTGTCTGCTTGCATTAACGCGCCCAGATAGCCCCCCGACGGCGCAGCGGGATGGGCGCTGTCAGTTGTGTTGGTGGTTTGACTTGTGTTGGTCCCCTGAGGATGAGGACTGGAATTGTTATTGCCGCAACCGGCCAGAAGCAATCCGGCCGCAACCGAAATCAAGAAGGACGGTTTCATGTTGGCAATTTACCCCAAACTGCGAAAAATCCAAGCCGAACTTGGGCTGGGCGATTTGATTGCAGCGTCGGGCTTGTGGCTCGATCCTTTCGGCCATCCGCCTTCGCGGCGCGCCAAAGCACCGCTACGGCGCGACGGCGGCAGGCCGAACACTACGCCATTTTCGCCGCCAACTCGCGCGCCTGCTGGATCAAATCGAGATCGTCAGCCAGATTGCCGAAACGGAATTTCGGCAATCCGCTTTGCTGCTGACCGAGCAACTCGCCCGGCCCGCGCAATTTCAAGTCCGCCTCCGCGATGCGAAAACCGTCGTTCGTTTCTTCCAGCACTTTCAGGCGTTCATTCGCCCCGGCAGTTTCCGCGTCGGAAACCAAAATGCAATACGACTCATGGGCGCCGCGTCCGATGCGCCCGCGCAACTGGTGAAGTTGTGCCAGCCCGAACGCCTCGGCGTTTTCGACGAGCATGACCGTGACGTTCGGCACATCCACGCCGACCTCGATGAGCGAAGTCGCGAGCAATACGTTCACCCCGCCGGCACGAAATTCCGTCATCACCTCGTCTTTTTCGCGGCTCTTTAATCGCCCGTGCAGCAATCCGACGCGAAATGGCGCAAGCAAAGTTTTCAAATTTTCAAATTCTTTCGTCACCGCTTTCAAACCTTTCCCGCCCGATTCTTCGACGCGGGGATAAACCACATAAGCCTGTCGCCCGGCAGCGAGTTTTTCGCGGATAAACTCCCAAACCTTCGGTCCCGCCCCGGCGGGATCGGCCGTGCGGATGAACGTTTTGATTTGGCCGCGGCCACCGGGCAGTTCGTCAATCACCGACACCTCGAGGTCGCCGTAAAGCGTGAGGCCGAGCGTGCGCGGAATCGGCGTCGCCGTCATCACGAGCAAATGCGGATAACGACCTTTGCGCACAAGCTGTTCGCGCTGTGCCACACCAAACTTGTGCTGCTCGTCAATGATGACCAGGCCGAGCTTCGGCAAATCAAAACCGGACGTGAGCAGGGCGTGAGTGCCGATGAACAAGGTTGCGTGTTGCGCGTTGCGTGTTGCGTGATTCGCGCACGCCGTTCGTTGGACGTTGGACGTTCGATGTTCGATGTTCGATGTTTTCCTGTTCCCCGTTTGCAACTCGACTTTGACTTCCAGCGGTTCAAACCACCTCTGAAAATTCGCGTAGTGCTGTTCGGCCAGAATCTCCGTCGGGGCCATAAGCGCGACGTTGAAGCCGCTTTCCAACGCCATCAGCGCCGTACAAGCAGCCACGACGGTTTTGCCCGAACCGACATCGCCTTGCAGCAACCGCCGCATCGGATGCGCGCCGCCCATGTCCTTGCGGATTTCGCGCAGCACTTTCGTTTGCGCATCGGTAAGCTTGAAGCCGAGCCGGGCAAGAAACGGTTTGATGAGGCGATTGTTGCCGCCGCACGGCAACGCCGTTGCGTGCGATTCAAAATTTTTCCGCCGGGTTCGGATTTGAACCTGCAGTTCAATGAATTCGTCCAGCGCCAGCCGCCGGCGCGCAATTTCGACATTGGCCAGTTCTTCGGGGAAATGCGTCAGGTGAACCGCATTGGCGCGCGTCGGAAAGTTCGGTGTCCCGCCTTTAGGCGGTTGGAAGTGTGCAGAACCGTCTGAAGGCGGGACACCAAGCACAGGTTCGGCGATGTGCCGCCCGAATTTTTCCAGCGTGCGCCAGATCAGCCCGCGCAGCCAGCGTTGCGGCAAGCCCTCAGTGAGCGGATACACCGGCGCGATGCGGTTGAGGTGGATGAAACTTTCCTCGCCGCCTTCGATGACTTCGGTTTCGGGATGAGTCATCACGCGCGGCTTCGTTTCGCTCAATTTGCCGTAAACAAAAACCTCGTCGCCCATGGCAAAATAATTTTGCATGAACGGCAGGTTCCACCAGCGGCAATGCAGCCGCGCTGAGCCGTCGTCGAGAATGATTTCAAAAACGGATTTGCTGCCGCCGCGAAAACGCCTGAGACCAAGCGCGACAATCGTGCCGCGCGCCGTCGCTGCTTCGTCCCGGGTCAATCCGGCAATGCTGCGGAAATGGCGGCGGTCTTCATAACGCCGCGGGCGGTGCAACAACAAATCCTCGACGGTGTGGATGTCGAGGCGCGCAAGTTGAGCCGCGCGTTCCGCACCAACACTCCAAAGCGAAGTGACCGGTGCGGCGAGCGGGGAAGATTTGGTTTCCGGCGGCGACATCGCCCGCACGATACAAACCGTTCACCGCCGCTTCAACGGGAAATCAATGTTGGAGTTCAAGCTTTAGCTTGTTGGGGACACGCTGAAGCGTGAACTCCAACGCGGACAAGCTGTCCGCGCTCCGAACTCAAGCGCGTTTTGGAGTCTTTCGATTTTGACGAGGCATGAGCCATGTTGCCAACACAACGAGCATCAACGGCCAACTCATATATGAAAATACATTTACCCAAAATCCGTCGAGCGTGTGTGCCATTCGGCCATGATCTGTTTGGATGAGGTATCTGTATTGCATCACGGCTTGAGAACCATGTGTAACAACAATGAAAACAATTGCGCTGGTAGCAAGCCGCCAGCGAGATTGAAAAATTGCTGCCAGCGCATAATAACGCTTATTCAATTGTCCTTTTGCCAAAAAGATGGCCAGACCTATAACTGGCAAATAAATGAGAAGCACATAGGCGTATGCAGACAGCAACCCAAAAAATCCACTTGTCCAATTATGAAGGGGAATACAACTGACGATATTCGTCCACAAAGAAACAATCAAACATGCGAGCACCATCCAAAACACCCGTTCGCGCCAGACTTGAGACGGATCGGCTTTTACAAATTCTTCACCAAGCAGTTGCGGCTGGCCCACACGCCGCCGCGCGAACCAGAAAGATTCTTCGTCGTTCAAACCGCGTTGCTGGAATCCGGCGATGGCATCGCGCAGGTGCGTTTCCAGTTCGCGCCGGACTTCCGCCGTGAGACCAGCTTGCCCGGCCAGTTCCTGCCGCCAGCTTTCAATCGCGGCGTTCAGATCGTAACGGGTTTGATTTTCCATAATTTGCCCAGGGTGTTGTGAACGGCCAGCCATTGCTGGCGTTCGGTTTTGAGAACTTTGCGGCCGTCGGAACTGATGAAATAGTATTTCCGCTGGCGCCCGGTGTCGGCCTCCTTCCATTCGGAATCAATCAGGCCATCGCGCTCCAGCCGGTGCAAAACGGGATACAGCATCCCGTCGCTCCACTCGATCTGGCCGCCGGAAAGCTCGCGCACCTTCTGGATGATTTCGTAGCCGTAGCTTTCGCCGCCGGCGAGGATGGACAGCAGCAGCGGTTTCGACGATGCGGCGACCAAATCTTTCGTAAGCATGGCAGTCTTATACATTGAACTGTAATGTATGTCAATAGAAAAATTGCGCTCCAAAACATTGGCGGCTATTTTTCACACGGTGTCCGAACCGAAAACCAAACCTGCACCCGCGCCGCTGTGGTTGCTCGTGCGCGTCAACGCGCTGCAAAGCTGGCGGCGGCTCTTGTCCGTGCGCGATCAATCGCGGTTGCTTACCGGCATCATCGCGTTGTTCCTGGCCGGCTATCTCGTCGTGTCGTTCGAGCTGTTCTATCACGGGCTGAGATTCATAGCGAAATTTCCAGGCCTGGGTGCGGTGCTTACGGAGCGGCTGATGTATGTGTTGTTCGCATTTTTGTTCGCGCTGCTGCTGTTGAGCAACCTCATCATCGGCTACACAAATTTGTTCCGCAATCGGGAGACGGCGTTTCTGCTGACGCTGCCGGTTCCGACCCAGACCATTTTCCGCTGGAAATTCATCGAATCCACGGTGCTGGCGTCGTGGGCGTTTGTTTTTTTGATTGCGCCGTTGCTCGCGGCGTTTGGTTTGTTGCGCGGAGTGCCATGGCATTTCTATCCGGTGACGCTGGTGCTTATCGCGCTGTTTATCGTGCTGCCGGGCGTGCTGGGCGCGGTTCTGGCAATTTGGGTGGGGAGATTTTTGGACCGGCGCAGTTTTCAAATCGCCATGATCGGGACGGCCATCGCTTTACTGGCGGTGGCGGCGTTTTGGTGGAAGGCCCAGCCGGTTGACGACGAGTTGCTCGACAAGCGCACACTCGAAGCGCTCGATCTGCTGCTCGCCAAGACGCGATTCACAATGTTTCCGTTTCTGCCGAGCTACTGGCTGTCGTCGGCCGTGTTGCAATGGGCCGAGGGCGTCCTGCGCGACGCGGCATTTTTCACGCTGGTGCTGTTGAGCTACACGCTGTTTTTCGGCGGAATTGCGTTCACATGGTTTGGCAATGTGTTTTACAACACGGCGTCGGCGGTGCAAAGCCGCGCGGGCGGCCGGTGGAATTGGTTTCACGCCCGCCAGAACCGCCGGCATTCCGCCGGCCGGCTCGAAATAATCGCGGCGAAATTATTCTGGCTCGACCGCGACACACGCGCGCTGGCGGTCAAAGACCTGCGGATGTTTTGGCGCGACACCACGCAATGGGGCCAGTCGGTGATGCTGTTCGGCCTGCTGGGGGTTTACATCATCAACCTGCGAAACTTCACGCACCAGTTGACCAGCCCGTTTTGGGTCAACCTGGTCGCGTTTCTGAATCTCGGCATTTGCTCGTTGAATCTCGCCTCGGTGACGACGCGGTTCGTGTTCCCGCAATTTTCGCTCGAAGGCCGGCGGCTGTGGATCATCGGCCTGGCGCCGATGGGCATGGCGCGCGTGGTCAAAACCAAGTTCTGGCTGGCCAGCATCTCGTCGCTGTTTGTCACGTCCGGCCTCATCACGCTGTCCTGTTATCTGCTCAAGATGAGTTGGGACCGCGTGCTGTTTTTTGCCGCGGTCGTCACCGTAATGACGTTCGCACTCAATGGTCTCGCCATCGGACTGGGTGTCCTTTATCCCAACCTGAAGGAGGCCAACCTGAACAAAATCGTCAGCGGTTTTGGGGGCACGCTCTGCTTCGTGCTGAGTTCGTTTTACATCCTGGCCTCCGTGCTGTTACTCATGTTTGGCGCGGCCGGCTTGCACGCACGCGCAAGCTGGGCGGCAGAAGGCATCATCGGCTTTATGCTGCTGTCCTTTTGCATCGGCTGGCTGCCGTTGAAATTGGGACTGCGGCAATTGAAAAATTTCGAGGCGTGAATCATCTGTAGCAGCCGGGGTAACGAGGCTCACGATTTTAAATCCGAAGCTCGAAACCCGAAATCCGAAAGAAGCCCGAAGCCCGAATGTCGAATCCGGGAACCGGAGGTTGAGCCGCCAGCTTGGTCACTTCGGATTTCGGCGTTCGAATTTCTTTCGGATCTCGGAATTCGGACTTCGGAATTCAGTCTGATTCTTCTCCCGTCGGCTCCTACGGGGAACGCACAAATTTATCCAACGCTTCAAACAACAGCGGTGCGCTGGCCAGATGCACCACCTTGCCGTCGCGCGCCACCAAGCCAAAACCCTCACCGTAAGCCGGACCGTTCGCAATACACAAATCGGTTGAACATTCGGCGATTTGCCGCCGGGCGGCGCTGATGGCGGCGGCGCGCCCGCCGTCCGCCTCGAATTTCCAGCCCGCGATGCGCGTTCGCGGAAACCAGCCGCGCAGCCCGGCAATGATTTTTGGCGTCGGCGCCAGTTCAACGAGCCATTTGCCCTGCCGCGTGGAAATTTTTTTGGCGGATTTGAATTCGGTGAGTTCGCCCGATGGCGACCGCAGCCAGCTTTTGCCGAAGGCGAAATCGCTGACCGCCGCCGCGTGAAAAATCGCGTCCACTTTTTTGGCTGACACCGCTTTCAGCTTTTCGCGCAGATCCGCCGTCGTGGTGAACGTCTCCACCCGCTGGGCGCGGCGCTCGCCGCCATGCGTGGCCATGGTGCCGATGAGCAGAATCACCTTGTGACCGCGCGCCGCGAGAAAATTGGCCAGCTCCGTGCCGAGGCGGCCGGTCGAGAAATTCGTGAGCCGGCGCACGTCGTCCAGCG
>Ga0209540_10002605_pt1 | contig 12751 bp, 12 predicted proteins | sample BarGraIncu01121A_FD_184501 | JGI IMG/M metagenome (GOLD analysis project Ga0209540, IMG submission 184501) | Arctic peat soil microbial communities from Barrow, Alaska - Barrow Graham LP Incubations 011-21A (SPAdes) (version 2) | ecosystem: Environmental > Terrestrial > Soil > Wetlands > Peat... | reverse complement strand
AGAAGCTCGAACGCGCGATCGTCCGCGCACTCGGCACGACCGTGCCGTTCGGAAGTGAGGAAGCCTAGATGGACCGTGGCGTCATCGTGAAGGTCGCCGGCCCGCTCGTCGTGGCCGAAGGCCTTGGAACAGCCAAGATGTACGACCTCGTCCGCGTGGGGGCTCAGGGCCTCATGGGCGAGATCATCGAGATGCGCAGGGACCGCGCTTCGATCCAGGTGTACGAGGAGACCGAGGGCCTCGGCCCCGGCGACCCCGTCGAGGCCACGGGCGCTCCGCTGTCGGTGGAACTCGGACCCGGGCTGCTGGAATCCGTCTACGACGGCGTTCAGCGTCCGCTCGACGAACTCGAGCGTCTCGCCGGCGCCTTCCTCGCGCGCGGCGTCTCCGCGCCGGGGCTGAACCGCGAGAAGAAGTGGGCGTTCGTCGCCACAGCCGAGGTCGGCAGCCGGGTCGCCGGCGGGCAGATCGTCGGGACCGTGGCCGAGAACGTCGTGATCGAGCACCGCATCATGGTGCCGCCGGCGGTCTCGGGCACGCTCGAGAAGCTGGCGTCTGGCAGCTACACCGTCACCGACGCGATCGGCGCCGTCCGCACGGACGCCGGCGAGCTGGTCGAGTTGCGCCTGATGCAGACGTGGCCGGTGCGCATGCCGCGGCCCTACGCGCGCAAGACCGCGCCGACCGAACCGCTCGTGTCGGGCACGCGCGTCATCGACACGTTCTTCCCGCTCACCAAGGGCGGCACCGCCTGCATCCCGGGGCCGTTCGGCGCCGGCAAGACGGTCACCCAGCACCAGGTCGCCAAGTGGTCCAACGCCCAGGTCGTCGTCTTCATCGGCTGCGGCGAGCGCGGCAACGAGATGACCGACGTACTCATGGAGTTCCCCGAGCTGACCGACCCGGCCTCGGGCGAGCCGCTCATGAAGCGCACGATCCTCGTCGCCAACACGTCGAACATGCCCGTCGCCGCCCGCGAAGCGTCGGTGTACACGGGCATCACGATGGCCGAATACTTCCGCGACATGGGCTACGACGTCGTCCTGCAGGCGGACTCGACGTCGCGCTGGGCAGAGGCGATGCGCGAGATATCCGGGCGCTTGGAAGAGATGCCCGGTGAGGAAGGCTTCCCGGCGTACTTGGGGACCAAGCTGGCGGCGTTCTACGAGCGTGCTGGCAAGGTGGAGTGCCTCGGGGGCCGCGTCGATGCCGGCGGGCCCGGCGCCTCCGAAGACACAGTCGGCTCCGAACCCACCGGCATCGACGCCGCCCCCTCGCGGACGGGTTCCGTCACTGTCATCGGGTCCGTATCGCCGCCGGGCGGCGACCTGTCGGAGCCGGTGGTTCAAAACACGCTGCGCGTCGTCAAGGTGTTCTGGGCGCTGCAGGATCGGTTGGCGTACGAGCGCCATTTCCCCGCCATCGACTGGCTCACTTCGTATTCCCTGTACTTGGACAGGGTAGAACCCTACTGGACTGCGAACGTGAGTCCGGAGTACCGCGGCAGGCGCGATGAGTGCATGGCGATCTTGCAGCGGGAGAGCGAGCTGGCGGAGATCGTTCGGCTGGTGGGGCTCGAGGCGCTGACAGGCGCCGAGCAGGTGCTGATGGAAACGGCGAAGTCCGTGCGCGAGGACTTCCTGCAGCAGAACGCGTTTCGCGACGACGACCAGTTCACGTCGCTGGCGAAGCAGGACCGGCTGCTGGCGACCATCCTGTTGTTCCACTCGACGGCGCTCGAGGCGCTCGCGAAGGGCGCCACGCTGCGCGACCTGCTGGCGGCTCCGGTGCGCGAGCGGATCGCCCGCGCGAAGTACCTGGCGGAGGACGTGGCGCCGGCCGAGTTCGACTCGATCGCCGGCGACATCGCCACCCAGCTCGTCTCACCTGACGGCCACGGCACGGAAGGCGGCCTGAAGTGACCCGCGAATACACCTCCACCCGCGACATCATCGGACCGCTGCTGCTCGTCGAGAAGGTCGTCGACGTCAAGTACAACGAGCTCGTCGAGCTGGAGTACCCGGACGGCACACGGTCGCTGGGCAACGTCCTCGAGATCTCGGGCGACGTGGCGCTCGTGCAGGCGTTCGGCGGCACGCGCGGCAGCAACCCCTCCGAGACGAAGGTCCGCTTCCTGGGCCGCTCGCTCGAGCTGGGCGTGAGTCGCGACATGCTCGGCCGCGTCTTCGACGGCCTCGGGCGCCCCGCCGACGGCGGGCCCGAGATCGTGCCGGAGCGTCGCGCCTCGATCTACGGCGACCCGATCAACCCGACGGCGCGCGACTTTCCCGACGACTTCATCCAGACCGGGGTGTCGGCCATCGACGGCCTGAACCCGCTGGTCCGCGGCCAGAAGCTGCCGATCTTCTCCGGCTCGGGCCTGCCGCACAACGAGCTGGCCGCGCAGATCGCCCGCCAGGCCGCGGTGCTCAATCGCAGCGACGACCCCACGAAGGTGGGGGACAAGCTCGAGGGCGAGTTCGCCGTCGTGTTCGCGGCCATGGGCATCACCTTCGAGGACGCCGACTTCTTCCAGCGCGAGTTCCGCTCCACGTCTGCCATCGAGCGCGCTGTGCTCTTCCTCAACTTGGCCGACGACCCGGCTGTCGAGCGCATCGCCACGCCGCGCATGGCACTGACGGCGGCGGAGTACTTGGCCTACGAGTGCGACATGCACGTGCTCGTCATCCTCACCGACATGACCTACTACTGCGAGGCGCTGCGAGAGGTCTCCGCCGCCCGCAAAGAGGTCCCCGGCCGCCGCGGCTATCCCGGCTACCTCTACACCGACCTCGCCACGCTCTACGAGCGGGCGGGCCGCATCAAGGGCCGCAAGGGCTCGATCACGCAGGTGCCGATCCTGTCGATGCCCGACGACGACAAGACGCACCCGATCCCCGACCTCACCGGCTACATCACGGAGGGCCAGATCATCCTCGACCGGTCGCTGCACCGCCGCGGGGTCTACCCGCCGGTCGCCGTGCTGCCGTCGCTGTCGCGCCTGAAGCAGAAGGGCATCGGAGGCGGCAAGACGCGTGAGGACCACGCCGACGTCTCAAACCAGCTGTTCGGCGCGTATGCGCGCGGCATCCAGGCCAAGGAGCTCGCCGTGATCCTCGGCGAGGCCGCGCTGTCCGACTCGGACAAGGCGTTCGTGGCCTTCGCCGATGCCTTCGAGGACCGCTTCATCGCGCAAGGCAAGAACGAGGAGCGTTCGGTGGCCGAGACGCTCAAGATCGGATGGGAGCTGCTGGCGCTCCTGCCGCGCACCGAGCTCAAGCGCATCAAAGACGAGTACGTGGAACGCTATCTCGGCAACGCCGTCGAAGCGGAGCTGCCCTCGTGACGACAGCGCTCTACATAGCGCTCGGGGTGCTGGTCGCCGCGCTTGTGGCGATGCAGGTGTGGGTCGCGCGCTCGCAGGCGAAGATGGCGGGCGACCGGGCCGGACTGGTCATGTCCCTGCGCGTCCTCAACATCGCGCTGCTCGTCGGAGCCGTCGGGCTCGTCGCCTATGCGCTTCTGAGCGGGAGGTGACCGCATGCCGGCGCTGCGCGTGAACCCGAACCGCATGGAACTTCTCAAACTGCGCCAGCGCGGAGTCACCGCGCGCCGCGGCCACAAACTGCTCAAGGACAAGCTCGACGAGCTGATGAAGGAGTTCCTCGCTCGGATCGCCGAGGTGCGCCGTCTGCGGTCGTCGGTCGAGCGCGACCTTGGCGTGGCGTGGGGACTGCTCGCGATGGCGCGCGCCGAGGCCGGGAGCAGCGCGCTCTCCGCGGCGCTGGCGTCCGGCGAACCGGTGCCGCTCGCACAGGTGACCGAGCGCAACGTGATGAGCGTCCGGGTGCCCGAGCTGACGCTGCGGGCGCTGCCTCCGCGGCAGGGCTACTCGTTCGCCACCACGCCGGCCGTTCTCGACGGCGGCCTCGCTCGCCTGGCCTCCGTGCTCCCGAGCATGCTGGAACTGGCCGCTCGCGAGAAGGCGATCGAGCTGCTCGCGGCCGAGATCGAGAGCACGCGCCGGCGCGTCAACGCGCTCGAGTACGTTCTCATCCCGCAGATCGAGGCCACGGTCCGCGACATCCGGATGAAGCTCGACGAGGCGGAGCGCGGCAACCTCACCAGGCTCATGAAGGTCAAGGAGATGGTCGAGCGCGCGCAGGGCCTCGAAGAATCCGGGGCGCAGGACTAAAGCCGCTGCTGCCGCACGACGATATCTCTCAGTGCAGCGAACACATGCTGGCAACAGAGAAAGACCCGGGAGAGAAGCTCCCGGGTCTTTCGCACGTGTACGGACGGCCCGCGCCTAGGTGGTGCGCCCCGTGAACGTGAAGCGCTCCAGCAGCAGGTACGGGACGAGGGCCGCGCCCTCGTCGCCCACCAACTGACGCTGCGCCGAGACGCCCAGCGTCGTGTCGAGTGCCTCCAGCGCGGGCTGCGTGAAGCGCAGGTCCTTCACCGGGCTTGTGAGCTGCCCGTTCTCGATGAGGAAGGTGCCGTTGCGTGTCATGCCCGTGAGCGTGACGCGCGTCGGGTCCTCGATGTTGACGTAGTGGAAGCGCGTGACGTAGACGCCGCGCTTGACCGACGCGATCAGCGATTCGCGGGTCGCGTCGCCCGGCTCGATGGCGACGTCGAGGGGCAGCGGGCCCATGGCGTTGGGCGCGGGCAGGGCGTGACCCGTGTTCGGAGTGCCGGTGCGCGCCGCCCAGTAGGAGTCGGTGACGGGCGTGGAGGCGACGCCCGCATCGATGAGCGCCACGCGCGTCTTGGGTTGCCCCTCGTAGTCGAAGGTGAGTCCGATGGCCGAGGAGCGCAGAGCGTCGTCGACCAGCGTGATCAGCGGCGAGGTGACGCGCTGCCCGAGCTTTCCGCTCATGAACGATCTTCCCTCTTCGACCGACTTGGCCGAACAGCCGTACCACGCGAGGAACTGAGCGATGTCGGCGACGGCCTCGGGAGCGAGGACGACGGTGTAGCTGCCGGCGTCGAGCTCGATCGGGTCGGCCGACAGGCGCGCCGTCTCTGCGGCGAACGCCCCCATCGCGGCGGCGTCGAGCCCGGAAGCGTCGAGGCCGGTGAACGAGGCCCACCCGGTTCCGCCCGCGGCGCCCGTGGCGAGCACGGTCGCGCGCACGGAGGTGCGCGCCATGCCCACGCCGACGCCGAGCGAGTTGGCGACCGCCGTGACCGTGTGATCGCGCGCGACGCCCCCGGCGGCCACCCCGCCGGCCCCGGCGGTGGCGGCGATCAGTGAGCCGACCGCGATCGCGCGCGCTTCGGCGTCGAACGCGAGGGTCGCGGCGGCCACGCGGTCGGCGTGCTCGATCGGGCTCGCCGCGGGCAGCCCCGGGAATGACGGGTCCTCGGGCGCGAGGCGCGCCGCCTCGGCAGCCGCGCGGGCGCACGCCTCGAGGCCTGCGGGGTCGACCCGGTTGGTCGAGGCGACGCCGATCCTGGTGCCGATGACGGCGCGGACGGAGATCTCGGCGTCCTCGCTCTGCATGTTCTGGTGGATGCGGTTCCCCGCGAAGCGGGTCAGCGCGCCGTTGGTGGCGGCAACGAGCGCCTCGGACTGCTCGGCCCCTGCCTCCTCGGCGAAGGCGACGGCCTCGGCGGCGAGCGCGCGGGCGCGCGTGGTGTCGATCATCGTCCCACCCCGATCCTGACGTCGCGGAATCGGGCAGGGGCGGCGCCGTGGGCGACGTGTGCGACCTGCATCGGCTCGCCCTTGCCGCAGTTGTCCAGTCCCCAGACCTGCCACTCGCTTCGCGAGCAGATGGCGTCGCACCCTCCCCAGAACTCGGGCGTGATCCCGGTGTAGACCGGGTTGCGCAGGATCCTGGCGCGCTTGCCGCCCTTGATCTCCCACCCGATCTCGCAGCCGAACTGGAAGTTGAGGCGCTTGTCGTCGATCGACCACGACTCGTTGGTCTCCATGTAGACGCCCTCGCCGGTGTCGGCGATGAGCTCGTCGAGGGTGCCGGCACTTCCGGGCTCGAGCGACACGGTCGTCATGCGCACGAGCGGTGTGCGCGCCCAGCCGTCGGCGCGCATGGCGCCGCTGCTCTCGCGCCCGATCTCCGCAGCTGACTCGCGGCTGGAGAGGAAGCCGGTCAGAATGCCGTCGCGCACGAGATACTCGCGCTTGGCGGGGACGCCCTCGTCGTCGTAGCCGAACGATCCGAGCGAGCCGGCCACCGTCGCGTCGGCCGTGATCGTGACGGAGGGGGAGCCGTAGCGCAGCGTGTCGAGGTCGCCGGGGACCACCCACGAGGTGCCCGCGAAGGCGGCCTCGTCGCCGAGCACGCGGTCGAGTTCGGTGGGGTGCCCGACCGACTCGTGCACCTGAAGCGCGAGTTGGCTGCCGTCGAGGATCAGCGAGGTTGTGCTCTCGGGGCACAGAGGAGCGGCCAGCAGCTGCACGGCCTGCTCGGCGATGCGCGGAGCGTTGCCGGGTAGGTCCAGCGCGGTGATCGTCTCCCAGCCGCCCTGGTAGCAGGCGCCACCGTGCGAGTTGGGGTAGGAGCGGGTGACCACGTCGCCGTCGCCGATCGCGTAGCAGGCGATGCCCGCTGAGCTCTCGACCCACTCCTGCTCGAGGAACGAGCCCTCGCTGGAGGCGAAGGTCTTGCGCTCGCGCAGGAACGACATGGAGCCCGTCGTGAGCGCGATGCCCTCCTGGGCGCGCATCGCCTCGTCCGCGTCGAACAACACCCGCAGCTTGTCGTCGGTGCTGACGGAGAACGGGTCGACGGCGCACGGGCCCGTCCAGGTGTCGGTGTGCGCCCGCAGCGGTGACAGGACGATGGGACGCGCGCCGACCGTCGCGGACGCCCGCGCGATGGCCACGGCCTGGCGAGCGATCCGCGCTGCCGACTCTCCGGTGACCTCGGAGGAGGCGGCGAACCCCCAGGCCCCGTCGGCGACGACGCGCACGCCGAACCCGAACGACGATCCGCTCGAGACGCCCTCCACCACGCCGTTGCGCACGGAGAGCGCCTGCGTGAGCGTGTCGGTCACGCGCACGTCGGCGTAGCTCGCACCCGCCGCGACCGCGGCGTCGAGGCATTGCTCGCAGAACTGCTTCACGTGTGGTCCCTCTCGTCGGATCGCGTCGCGGGCCCCGGCGCCGGTGGGCGCCGTGCGTGCGGGGACACCCGTCATGATATCCCGCCGGGGCCGAAGGCGGCGCGCGGCGTACTCCCTGAGTCGTACGGCGCTCGTACGCCGCGCGCTCGATGTGCGCGCCGCGGCGCAACGGCTACCATCGGCACATGGGAAACACGGACGCGATACCGATACCGACGCTGACCATCCGCGAGCGGCTCACCGACGCCCTGTACGCGGTCGTCCTGCTCGCTGCGGTGTGGCTCCAGATGTGGTTGCCGCACCTGCTCGTGGACGGCGGGCGGGGCATCCCCCGTGAGATGCTGCCGTTCGGAAGGCCCGAGAGCACCCCGGTGGCGGCGTACGTCCTCGTGGCGCTGTGCATCCTGCCGCTCGCGCTCCGACGCAGCTACCCGCTCGCCGTGCTCGCGGTGATCGCGGTCGCCACGACGTTCTACCAGCTGCTCGGCTACCCGCCGACCATGGCGCTCGTCGGCATGCTGGTCGCGCTCTACACCGTCGGGGCGCTGGTCGAACGCCGCCGGCTGGTGCTGTGGGCGGCCGTCTTCGGCGGCATGGTGGTCGTCACCGGGATCTCGCCGTGGGGCCACACGATGTTCTGGGCCGACCTCGCGCGAACGTTCTCCGTGCTCGCGGTCGCGGCCGCCCTGGGTGACGCGACCCGCAACCGTCGCGCCTACGTGGCGGAGGTCGAGCAGCGTGCGGCCGAGGCCGAGCGCACCCGCGAGGAGGAGGCGGCCCGTCGCGTCGACGAGGAGCGCCTCCGGATCGCGCGCGAGTTGCACGACATCACCGCACACTCGCTCTCGATCGTCGCCGTCCAGTCGGGCGCGGCCCTGCACGTGCTCGACACCGACCCCGCGGCCGCGCGCGGCGCGCTCGTGGCGATCCGTACGACGTCGCGTGACGCGCTCAACGAGCTGCGCGCGATCCTCGGCGTGTTGCGCGGAAGCGGCGAGGCGCCGGAGGGCGCTCCGCTCGCTCCGACGCCGGGTGTCTCGCGCATCGGCGACCTGGTCGGCCCGCTCCGTGACGCCGGGCTCACGGTGGAGTTGTCGGCGCCCGCCGCCGGCGACCCGCTGCCCGCGTTCGTCGACGCATCCGCCTACCGCATCGTCCAGGAGGCGCTCACCAACGTCCTTCGGCACGCGGGCACGGCCACCGTGCGCGCGACCCTGCGGCGCGACGACGACATCCTGTCGATCGAAGTGGTCGACGACGGCGCGGGAGCGAAGCCCGGCGCGCCGGGCCCCGAAGGCCACGGCATCGCGGGCATGCGCGAGCGCGCTCTCGCGCTGGGGGGCACGTTCGAGACGGGCCCGGTGTCCGGTGGCGGGTGGCGGGTCGCGGCGACGCTGCCGCTCTCGGGAAGGGCGGCGTCATGATCCGCGTACTCATCGCCGACGACCAGGCGCTCGTCCGCGCCGGATTCCGCGTGCTGATCGACTCGGCCGCCGACCTCGAGGTCGTGGGGGAGGCGAGAGACGGCGCCGAGGCGATTGCGCTCGCGCGTTCGCTGCAGGCGGACGTCGTGTTGATGGACGTGCGCATGCCGGTGCTCGACGGACTCGCCGCGACGCGTGAGCTCGCGGGCGATGAGGGCGGTCCGCGGATCATCATCCTCACGACGTTCGACATCGACGAGTACGTGTTCGAGGCGCTGCGCGCCGGCGCCAGCGGCTTCCTGCTCAAAGACACCGAGCCCGCGGAGCTGCTCGCGGCTGTGCGTGTCGTCGCCGGCGGCGAGGCGTTGCTCGCCCCCAGCGTCACCCGGCGGCTGATCGAGGAATTCGCGACACGCCCGGACCCGCACCGCACTCCGCCGGACGCGTTGAAGGTCCTGACCGAGCGCGAACGCGAGGTTCTCGCGCTGGTCGCCCGCGGACTGTCCAACGGCGAGATCGCCACCGAGCTGTTCATCTCGCCGGCGACGGCGAAGACGCACGTGAGCCGCGTGATGATGAAGCTCGGCGCTCGCGACCGCGCGCAACTGGTCGTGACCGCGTACGAGACCGGGCTGGTCAGCCCCCGCTCGTCATGACGGACGAGGGGCGTCGTACTCCCGTGGTGGTACGCGGGAGTGACGACCGGAGGGCGACGCTGCAGCACCCCCCACACCGTAGTGTGGCCTGCAGCGGGCCCGGGCTGCTCCCGGGTGCCAGGGCCCGCACAAACACATCGGACGGCCCCGGTGGCCGTTCACGACGTACAAGAGGTGAATCACGATGAGTGACCAGACGACGATCCCCGCCGACGAGACCCCCGTCGCCGCACCCGCGGCGGTCGAGGCGCCCGCAGCCACTCCTGCTCCCGTACCCGTAGCCGTACCCACACCTGCGCACGTCCGGCCGCATCCGCGCCCGTGGGTCATGGTGGTCTGCGCCGTGGTGGCAGCGTTCCTGTTCATGTCCATCGGCGCGTGCGCGGCCCTCGGGATCGCGCGGCACGCGATCGGTGGCGGCCTGCGCGGCGGGGCCATGATGAGCGCTCCCGGCGGGATGCGCGGCTTCGACGGTCGCGGCGGGCGCGGGTTCGACCAGGGCGGCGTCCAGCGCCAGGGTCGCGGCTACGGCGGGAACCGGGGCGGCAACCTCGCTCCTGCTCCCGGCCAGGACCCGAGCCAGGACACCAGCTCCACCTACTGATCGGCAGCGCGGCACGCGCCCCTCTTCCCGGGGCGCGTGCCTGCCCGATGCTCCACAGGCACATCCCGGGACGACGAGAAGACACGAGGTGATCGGACATGAGTGACCAGCAGGTCGCACCCGCGCAGTCCGCGGTCGTCGCGAACGCGACCCAGGCCTTGGCCATCAAGGAACTCGGCGACGAGATCGGCGGGATCAAGAAGCAGTTCAAGGCGCTGTGGATCGCGGTCGGGGTCATCGGCACGATCACGCTGATCCTCGCGATCCTGACCATCCTCCCGCGCTTCGGCGTGCGGGTCGGCGGCACGGGATTCCCGGGTCGCCAGGGCGCCGGCATGAACGGCCAGCAGTTCAACGGCGGAACGGGCACGCAGCAGCAGACGACGCCGGGACAGTAGGACCGGTCACGCACGGGCAACGAACAACTCGATGAGCGACGGAGTGGTGACTTAGATGAGTGCACAGGGGGCGCCGAAGAAGCGTCGGCGGTGGATCGGATGGGTGGCGTTGGCGGTCGTGATCGTCGCGGTCGTGGTGATCGCGGTATCGATGCTCGGCACGTCCACGACCGCGACGTCGGTCTCGACGGCGAAGGTCGTCCGCACCACGCTCAAGGTGGTCGTCAGCGGCAGCGGCAACGCGATCGTCGATGACGTCACCGAGGTGCAGCCGGGCATCACCGGCACGGTGAAGAGCTTGTCGGTCAAGCTGGGGGACACGGTCGCCAAGGGCGACGTGCTGTTCAAGATCGTGAATGCGGACCTCGACGCCGCCGTGCAGAGGGCCCGGGCGAGCTACCGCCAGTCCCAGCAGTCGCTCGCGCAGTCGAAGTCGGGCCTGATCCAGGCGCAGAACGCCCTGTACAACACGCAGCACCCGGTCGCCACCCCCAGCGACCCGACGCCGACCGTCGACGCCAGGGCAGTGAAGTTCGCCAAGCAACAGGTCACCGTGGCCGACGCCGGGGTCGACTCCGCGCAGGCCAACCTGACCTCGTCGTCGACCGCGCTCAGCCAGGCGATCGACAACGCGGCCAAGCGCACCGTCACCGCGCCGGTCTCGGGACTTGTCACCATCCTCAACGCTCAGAACGGCCAGGCGCTGAGCAACTCGTCCGGCTCGGCCTCGGGCGCGTCGGCGGCTTCCGCGTCCAGCTCCAGCAACAGCGCGGTCGAGATCTCCGACCTCTCCACCATCCGCGCCCGCGTCTCGATCAACGAGGCGGACCTGGTCAGCGTCAAGGTCGGTCAGAAGGCGTCCGTCACCTTCGACGCGCTCTCCGGCGTCGTGACCACGGGCACGATCAGCGCCATCGCCCCGACCGGCACCAACAGCTCGGGCGTCATCACCTACAACGTCGACATCACGCTCGACGACGTCGACCCGCTGCTGCGGCCGACCATGAGCTGTACGGCCGAGATCGTGACGGACGTGCGCACCGACACGCTTGCCGTGCCGAGCTCTGCGGTCCACACCGACTCGACCACCCAGGCCAAGTACGCGATCGTCCAGGCCACGGACGGCTCCACCAAGCAGGTCGCGGTCACGACAGGCAAGGTCGTCGGGACGCAGACCGAGGTCCTGACCGGACTCACCGAGGGGCAGGTCGTGCTGACCAGCGCGCTGGCCTCCGCCAGTTCGTCGTCGAACTCGAACCGGGCCGGCGGCATGGGCGGGATCGGCGCGATGATGGGTGGCGGGCGCTAGGTCATGGCGCCCATCCTCGAGATACGCGACGTCGTCAAGATCTACAGCACGGCCGCCGACGAGACGCCCGCGTTGGGCGGGGTGTCGTTCGCGGTCGAGCCGGGCGAGTTCGTCGCCATCATGGGGCCATCGGGCTCGGGCAAGTCGACGCTGATGAACATCATCGGCTGCCTCGACCGGCCGACGGTCGGCACGTACGTCCTCGATGGCGTGGACGTCGCGAAGATGGACGAGGACCAACTGGCCGAGATCCGCGCGACGCGCATCGGCTTCGTGTTCCAGTCGTTCAACCTTCTGCCGCGCGCGACCGTCATGCGCAACGTCATCCTGCCCATGATCTACACCAAGGTGCCGATCTCGGAGCGGCAAGGACGCGCGATACAGGCGCTCGAGGCGGTCGGCCTCGACGAGAACCGCTGGTACCACAAGACCAACGAACTGTCGGGCGGGCAGATGCAGCGCGTCGCCATCGCGCGGGCGCTCGTCAACGACCCGGCGATCATCCTGGCCGACGAGCCGACCGGCAACCTCGACACCAAGACAGGTGAGATCATCCTCGAGACTTTCCGGCGCCTTCAGGCACAGGGGCGCACGATCGTGCTGATCACGCACGAGAACAGCGTGGCGGCCCATGCGGACCGCACGGTCCACCTGCGCGACGGTCTGGTCGTCGACGGGACCGAGGTGGAGAGATGAGCCTTTACGACCTGGTCCACGAGACGCTGCTCTCCATCACCTCCAACAAGGTCCGCACCTTCCTGACCGTGCTCGGCATCGTGGTCGGCATCGCCTCCGTCATCCTGATGGTGGCGATCGGGCAGGGCTCGCAGGCCACGATCACCGACTCGATCAAGTCGGCCGGATCCAACCTGCTCGTGGTCACCCCCGGCGGGCGCACCTCGGGCGCATTCGGGCGGCCCGGCGGTGATCAGGGTGGCGGCGGCTCGGGCGCCAAGCTCACCCAGGATGACGTCGACCTGATCAAGCAGCTCACCGGTGTCGCGGCTGTGGCCGCGAACAGCACCAGCCGCGAGGCCCTGACGACCCCGGGCGCCAACGTGAACATGAGTGTCACGGGCGTGGGCGAGGGCTACGAGACGGTCAAGGCCATCGAGACCTCGGTCGGCGTGTTCATCAGCCCGGAGGACATCCGCGGCGGGACGAAGGTCGTCGTGCTGGGACCGACCGCCGTCACCGACCTTTTCCCCGAGGGCACCGACCCGCTCGGCCAGAAGGTGCGCATCAAGGGCATCAACTTCACCGTC
>Ga0209540_10002601_pt1 | contig 12761 bp, 10 predicted proteins | sample BarGraIncu01121A_FD_184501 | JGI IMG/M metagenome (GOLD analysis project Ga0209540, IMG submission 184501) | Arctic peat soil microbial communities from Barrow, Alaska - Barrow Graham LP Incubations 011-21A (SPAdes) (version 2) | ecosystem: Environmental > Terrestrial > Soil > Wetlands > Peat... | reverse complement strand
CGGGCACCTGCGGACTAGAGCTGCCGTATGACGCTACCCACTTAGGAGCAGACGAGCCACCCGCGCCAAAGGCGCGGCGACTTGTCCCGATGCACGCCGACGAAAGTCGTAGCCGGCTCCGCCGGCGGACTTTTCGCGGAGAAGTGCCGAAGGGGGGAATCGAACCCCCACGGGCCGAAGCCCACTGGATTTTGAGTCCAGCGCGTCTACCAATTCCGCCACTTCGGCATGAGCCGCCATGATAGTTGCGATCCGCCCGGCGTTCGGGCCGCGATCGGATCGGGCTCAGACTGAGGTGTCGGGCGCAGTCACCGGTCGTAGAGCCGCATAGGGCGGCCCGAGCATGAAACCGACGCGAGCGTTCTCGTCCATCGCGCCGACCGCCAGCTCCAGAGCATGCCCGACGCCGTGCGACGGGATGAAGCCGAGCTGACGCGCCGCGAAGGCATCGCGGCAGCCGGCGACGACGACGCTGCCGGCCCGGTCGATCGCGGGGCGACAGGCATCCCAATCGGCGAAGGGAAGCAGCGGATGACAGCCCTCGCCCTGTCGGTAAAAGGCCAGTGCGCGCGCGTCGGTTCTCGCTGCACGGGCCGCCTGAGAAAGGATCTCGGGCTCGCGTCCGTAGCGCACGGCCGAGAAGAAGGCCCGATAGGGCTGCTGACCCGGATGAGCAAAGTAACGCTCGAATCCGTGCACCAGCACGATCGCTCCACCCTTGCTGAGCGGGGGGCGGTCACGCCAGCGCCTGTAGGCATAGCCGAGCCCGAACGCGGCCGCGGCCAGCGGGTTTGGCCGTTCGCGCGGCAGCATCAGCGTCGTGTCGGGGATGGGGATGCAGAGCACGTCGAACTCGCCTTCGATCTCTGTTGTGCGCGTCGCCAGCGCTGCCAGAAGAGCCTCGGCGTGGGCAACTGAGGGCGGTCCCGCGAAGGCGGCGGTGGCAGCGATCTCGACCGGTGCCGCAATCAGCATCCGCCAGCGCAGTGCGCGCGGGACGAGAGTGAACGCCCGGCGCAGTTTCGAGTTCGCGATGCGCCCGATAGCCCGCGCGTCATAGGGATAGCCACTGGCCAGGCCGCCGAGCCTGGGCGGAGCGAGCGACAGAGAGACGCCGATGAGGGGCACTTCGCGCTCGAGCGCCCGCTCCAGGGCCAGCGCCAGCCGCCAGCCACGCGATCCACCGGTCTCGAGCAGCGACGGAGAGTCCTGTGCAGCCTGCAGCGGTTCGGCCGCCCCGGCTGCGAGAAGAAGGTTGGGCCCACCGTGTAGAACGCTTTCGGCGGCGCTCAAGGTGACGACCAGGTCGGTCTCCGTGAGCGCTCGGTCAACCAGAAGAGGAGCTTCTCTCGCCTCACCGAGCGTCGCGAGATCGGGATCCTCGACATCGTGAACGATGACCAGACCGCGAAAACGTCGCCTGAACTCCGGCGTTACGAGTGCGGTCAGTTCCTGGCGTCCGGGTTTTCGGGCCAGTCCGGCAGCGACCAGAATCGTCTGGCGCCGGCTCGGGATGCCGGCCGTCTCGAGCTCGTCGGAGGTGGCGACCAGCGCCTCGAGGCGTGGATCGCGGGCCCCGCCCGGAACCGGAAGCGCGGGCGGCTCGACCACGATCGTCGCGCGCTCCTTCCCACGGGCAAGGTCCGCCAGCGAAGGTCCGGCAAGCGGAAAGCGGAGCGCATCGCGGACGGCGGCGGTGATGTCGACGATGAGCTCCTTGGATGGTGGCGGCGGCGGGAGCGCAGTGCCGTTTTCTGGCATCTCGAGGGCGATCGGACGCGATCCGGCGAGGAGTGCGATGCGCACCATGGAACAAACCCTAGGCGGCGGAAGGCGAGTGGGGAGGAAGAGGCGCTATTTCGTGCCGGTTTCGGCACAGAAGCGGGCGATTCTCTGAGTTAGGCTCGAATTGGGGATGGGAGGCGGGGAACCCGCCTCCGGCGAGCTGATAGCTCTTCACTTCGCGCCTCCTCTCAAGCAACCGTCGGAACTTCTAGACTCGATGCGATGTCGCCGAAGGACCTGAGCGGAGCGGAGCTGGATCTCGACGACGCGCCCGCGCGCGCGGGCGAGCTCTACCTGGTAGACGGCAACAACCTCGCCTACCGCGCCTTCTACGCCTTGCCCGAGGACATCGCCACCAGCGAGGGCTTCCACACGGGCGCGCTCTACGGCTTCACCAGCATGTTGCTCAAGCTGCTCAGTGACTACAAGCCGCGCGGGGTGGCGGTCGCCTGGGACACGCGCCCGGTGCATCGCGAGAAGATCCTCGAGGCCTACAAAGGGACACGCAAGCCGACGCCCGACCTGCTGCGCGAGCAGTTCCCGCACTTCCGTCCTCTGGTCGAGGCCTTCGGCTACACGAACATCGAGTTCGAGGGTTGGGAGGCCGACGACGTGATCGCCACTCTGGCCACCCGCGCCGAGCAGGCCGGCGTCCAGACCTGCATCGTCTCGACCGACCGCGACGCCTTCCAGCTCGTCTCCGAGCGGGTCTGCCTGATGATGACCCCGCGCGGCATCTCCGAAGTGCAGGTCTACACGCCCGAGCGGGTGACGGCTCGCTACGGCATCACTCCGGCGCAGATCCCCGACTTCATCGGCCTCAAGGGCGACACCTCCGACAACATTCCGGGCGTTCCGGGCATCGGCGAGAAGACCGCCGGAGAGCTGATCATCCGCTATGGCTCGCTCGAAGATGTGCTCGCGCACGCCTCCGAGCAGACCCCGGCCCGGCGCAAGAAGCTCGAGGAGTTCGCCCAGCAGGCGCGCGACTCGAAGCTGCTCGCGACCGTTCGCCGCGACCTCGAGATCGATTTCGACGCGGCCGCGCTCGTCTCGGCTCCGCCCGACCGCTCCAAGCTCAAGGAGTTCTTCCGGCGCTACGAGTTCCGTTCGCTGCTCGGTCGCCTCGATACGCTCGACGTGGCCTTGCCGGGGAGCGAGCCGGCGCCCGCGAGCGGCGAGTCCGTGCGCTGGCGCGAGGGCGAGCTGCCACAGTCAGCCGCGGGAGCGCTCGCAGTGAACGCCGGCCGCTACGCGCTTGCGCTCGCCGACGGCGTCGTCGTGGGGGAGTGGAGCGAGGAGCTGGCGCAGAGGTTCGAGCCGGGCACGATCGTGGCGCACGACTTGAAAGCGCTTCCGGGAGAGCTCGTGCGCGCCGCCGGCCCGGCCGCCGACGACACGATGATCGCCGCCTACCTGCTCGATCCGGGCCGGAGCGGCTACGAGCTCGACGAGCTGGCACGCGAGCAGGGGATCGAGCTGGAGCCGGCCCCGGCCGCCGAGGAGGAGACGGCCGCGCTCGTCCGTCACGCCGAAGCGACTCGCCGCCTGGCGCCGCTCTATGCCGAGCGCCTGCGCTCACTCGATCTGGAGCGCCTCTACCGCGACATCGAGCTGCCGCTGACGGTCGTGCTGTCGGCGATGGAAAAGACCGGTGTCAAGATCGACGCCTACCGCATGGGCGAGATCACGGCTCGCCTGAGCGAGCGCACCAGCGAGCTCGAGGCGCGCGCCTGGGAACTGGCCGACGAGAACTTCGCGCTCGCCTCGCCGCAACAGCTCGGTCGCATCCTGTTCGAGAAGTTGGGCCTGACGCCCGGGCGCAAGGGCAAGACCGGTTACTCGACCGATACCCGTGTCCTGCGCGCGATCAGGAGCGAGCACGAGATCGTGGCCGTGATCGAGGAGTGGCGCGAGCTGACCAAGCTCGTCAACACCTACCTGGGGCCGCTGCCGCTCCTCATCTCCGAGACCGACGACCGCCTGCACACGACCTTCAACCAGACGGTCGCCCCTACCGGCCGGCTCTCCACCTCCAACCCGAACCTGCAGGCGATTCCCGTCCGCTCGAAGCTCGGGCGCGAGATCCGCTCGGCCTTCGTGGCTGAGGACGGTTGTCTGCTCCTCTCGGCCGACTACTCACAGGCGGAGCTGCGCATCCTCGCCCACGCGAGCGGCGAGGAGAAGCTGATCGAGGCCTTCAAGCGTGGCGAGGACATTCATACTCGTACGGCCGCCGAGGTGCTGGGCAAGGATCCCGATTCGCTCACAAAAGAGGAACGAAACCGAGCCAAGGCCGTCAACTTCGGGATCATCTACGGCATCTCGGCCTTCGGCCTGTCCGAGCAGCTCGGCATCCCGCGCGAGGAGGCCGGCGCCTACATCGACACCTATCTGGCCCGCTTCCCGCGCGTGCAGGATTTCATCGCCCGCACGATCGCCGAGGCGACGACGAGTGGCTACGTGACGACGCTGCTCGGGCGCCGCCGCCCGATACCCGAGCTCCGCTCCTCGAACCGTCAGATGCGCTCGCTCGGCGAGCGTCTGGCGGTCAACACGATCATGCAGGGAACGGCCGCCGATGTGATCAAGGTGGCGATGATCGCCATCCAGAGACGCCTGAGCGAAGAGGCCTACGAGGCCAGGCTGGTGCTGCAGATCCACGACGAGCTCCTGCTCGAGCTGCCAGGTCACGAAGTGGAGCGCTGCCGCGAGCTGGTTCTGCACGAGATGCAGGCCGCCTATCCCTTCGATCCGCCGCTGGAGGCCGACGCGGGGGTCGGAGTAAGCTGGGCCGAGGCCAAATAGGCGCACCCATGCCTTTCCGCCACGAGGGAGCCGGTAGACGGCTTCACTAGTGGGATCGGACCTGCGCCGCGCAGCTATACTCCGCCGACGCATGGCCGAAACGCTCGACAAGATCAAGGCTGAGCCCGGCGTCTGGGTCGAAGGCCCGGATGGAAAGCTCATCCCCGACTACGAGTCCACCTTCCCGACGATCAAGGAAGGCGAGGTCGTTCACGGCACGATCGTCCGGGTCGACAAGGACGAGGTGCTGGTCGACATCGGCTACAAGTCCGAGGGAGTCATCCCGGCTTCCGAGCTCTCGATCCGCCGCTCGATCGATCCCTCCACGGAGGTAACGCTCGGCGACGAGATCGACGCGCTCGTTCTCACCAAGGAAGACGCCGACGGGCGCTTGATTCTCTCCAAGAAGCGCGCCCGTTTCGAGCTGGCCTGGAAGTCGATCGAGGAGAAGGCGCAAACCGGCGAGCCGATCGAGGGCCGCGTGATCGAGGTCGTCAAGGGCGGCCTGATCATCGACCTCGGCGTGCGCGGCTTCTTGCCCGCCTCGCTGGTCGACATCCGCCGCGTTCAGGATCTGGACGAGTTCATGGGCACCATGCTTCGCGCCAAGGTGATCGAGCTCAACCGCTCGCGCAACAACGTCGTTCTCTCGCGCCGCGCCGTGCTGGAAGACGAGCGCAAGGAGATGCGCCAGGCGATTCTCGACCGGCTCAACCCCGGCGACGTGATCGAGGGCCAGATTTCGAACATCGTCGATTTCGGCGCCTTCGTCGACCTCGACGGCATGGACGGGCTGATTCACATCTCGGAGCTTTCCTGGAGCCACGTCAACCACCCCTCCGAGATACTCGAGGTGGGGCAGACGGTGAAGGTCAAGGTGCTCGACATCGACCGCGACCGCCAGCGCATCTCGCTTGGGCTCAAGCAGACCCAGTCGGATCCCTGGCAGCAGGTGATCGACGCCTACGGCGACGGTGACGAGGTCGAAGGAAGGGTGACCAAGGTCGTCACCTTCGGCGCCTTCGTCGAGATCGTTCCCGGCGTCGAGGGGCTCGTGCACATCTCCGAGCTGGCCCAGCACCACGTCGAGAACCCGCGCGAGGTCGTCTCGCAGGGCGATCTGGTGCGTGTGGTCGTGCTCGAGATCGACGGCGAGCGCAGGAGGCTTTCGCTTTCCATGAAGCGCGTCGAAGGCGGCCCCGTGGTGATCGAGGCGGCGCCCAGAGTGGCCGAGCCCGCGAGCGAGGAGGAGGTTGAGGCTGAGCCCGAGACCGAGACTGTGAGCGAGGAAGAGGCCGAAGCCGAGGCTGAGCCCGCGAGCGACGAGGTCGTCGAAGCGGAGCCCGAGATCGAGGCGGAAGAAGAGGAAAGCACCGAAGCCGTAGTTAGCGAGCAGTCGGCTGAAGGCGAGCAAGAAGACACCGAGTCGGAGCTCGCCGAGGCCGGCGAGACGGCCGCGGACGAGTCCAGCGAGTAGTGCCCGGCCGGCCGCTTGCGGTCGCGCTGACGGGTGGCGTCGGCGCCGGTAAGAGCGAAGCGCTGCGCATGTTCGAGGCGCTTGGTGCTGCGATCCTCTCCAGCGACGAGGTCGTGCACGATCTTCTGGAACGCGACGAAGAGGTACGCGCCAGACTCGAGATTCGCTTCGGCCCCGGTGTTCTGACCAGCGAGGGCGGTATCGATCGTGCTGTGCTCGGCCGCCTGGTCTTCAAGCACCCCGAGGGTCTCTATTTCCTCGAGTCGGTTCTCCACCCGCGGGTAATTCGCGAGCAGAGGCTATTTCGCGAGAAGCTCGCCGCATCGCCCGATGCGCCTCCGATCTGCGTGATCGAGGTGCCCCTTCTGTACGAGGTGCGCGGCGAAGGCCGCTTCGACAGGGTCGTGGTCATCACCGCCTCGGTTGCCCTGCGCCGAGAGCGCGCCGGTTCTCGCCTCGACGAGCGTGAGGAACGACTTATCTCCGACGCCGAGAAGGTGCGTCGCGCCGACTTCGTCTTTCGTAACGACGGCTCGCTCGCGGAGCTCCAAGCGTTCGTCAGCGGTGTCTGGCAAGAGCTTCTCGCCCAGGTGGACGCTTGAGATACCTGTTCGGGCTCGCGCTGGCCGCGGTCGCCCTGTTTTGCGGCTTCGCCTATGTTCACTTTGCTCAGCCGGCCTGGTGGGCGCGCATGTGGCACCCGCTTCGCTACGAGCAAATCGTGCTCGGGCACGCCGCCAACTACGATCTCGATCCCGCGCTGCTCGCCGCCGTTATCTACCAGGAGAGCCGCTTTCGTGCCGACGCCCGCTCGTCCTCGGGCGCGATCGGCCTGATGCAGCTGATGCCGCAGACCGCGCAGGGAATTGCCGATCACACCGGCGGCTCCCGTTTCAAGCTCTCGGATCTCGACGATCCGGAGATCAACATTCGTTACGGCGCCTGGTACCTGGGCCACCTCATGAAGAAGTACGGGTCGGAGAAGCTGGCTCTCGCCGCCTACAACGCCGGTCAGCAGAACGTCGATAACTGGCTGGCCTCCGGCGAGGGCATCGCTTTTCCCGAGACGCGCGCCTACGTCGCCCGGGTCGAGAGCCTGAAGAAGCTCTACCGGCGTATCTACCCGGTTCTGCGCAAGAGCCAGAAGTCTCCCTAGCGACAGCGTGCCGTGCCGGGCTCGCCTTGACGCCGAGACAGTTAGCAAATAAGCTAAATAACGAAATGGCAGTACAGGACGTATATCGCGCCCTCTCCGATCCGGAGCGCAGGAAGATCCTCAAGCTCTTGCAGGACGGACCGCTCCCGGCCGGGGCCATCGCCGCCGAGTTCGAGATCTCCTGGCCTTCGGTTTCGCGGCATCTCGGATTGCTCACGAACGCCGGTCTGGTCTCGCACGAGCGAAACGGCCAGCAGGTCATCTACCAACTGACTACGTCGGTGCTCGTCGACATAGTCACCGAGCTGGCCGAGCTCACGCGCGTCGGGGGCACGACGGCAAAGCAAATCGCCCAAGAAAGGGGAAAATGATCCTCGCCTCTCTCCCGACGATTGGCGTCGTCATCCTGGCCGCGGTCGTCGCACTCGTGTTCTTCGCCGCGGGCTGGGTGCTCGCCGACGCCCGCTCGCGCGGTCTGCCGCTGCGCAAGGCGCTCACCTGGGCGGCGTTGCAGGGAATCGAGTTTCCGCTCTTCTTCTGGCTCTACCGGCGCGCCCGCCCGCGGCGGATTAAACGCCCGTCCCGCTAGGCCCGGCGCCTTTCTAACGGGGCGGGCTCTAGCCCGCGAAGATCACGCAAGAGCGCCTCGCCTCGAACCCTTCGATATGTCCCGTCGGGACGGGTACGCTTGTTCGTCGTGAGCGAGCTGCGCATGACCGACGTCTACAGGCCGACCGGCGATCAGCCCCGCGCCATCGAGGAGATCTCGGCGGGCGTTCTTGCCGGTGAGCGCTACCAGACCTTGCTCGGCGCCACCGGTACCGGCAAGACGGCGACCATGGCCTGGACCATGGAGAAGCTGCAGCGCCCGGCGCTGGTGATCGCTCACAACAAGACGCTTGCCGCCCAGCTCTGCAACGAGTTCCGCGAGCTGTTTCCTTCCAACGCGGTCGAGTACTTCGTCTCGTACTACGACTACTACCAGCCCGAGGCCTACATGCCCCAGGCCGACCTCTACATCGAGAAGGACTCCTCGCGGAACGAGGACATCGAGCGTTTGCGCCTCTCGGCCACGACTTCGCTACTGAGCCGGCGTGACGTCGTCGTGGTGGCGTCGGTCTCCTGCATTTACGGGATCGGCTCGCCCGATGAGTGGCGCGACCGGGTGCTCGTGCTCGAGCGCGGCAGCCACTACGACCGCGACGAGGCCCTGCGCCGGCTCGTGGCCAGCCAGTACGTGCGTAACGACAGCGTGCTCGCGCGCGGTCGCTTCCGCGTTCGCGGCGACGTGATCGAGGTGCAGCCGGCCAACTCCGAGACGGCTTATCGCATCTCGTTTTTCGACGACGAGGTCGAGCAGATCACCCACTTCGACCCGCTCAGCGGCGAGATCTACGCCCGCCTCGACAACCTGGCGATCTGGCCGGCCACTCAGTACGTCACCTCGACACCGTCGATCGAGAGCGCCGTCGAGGAGGTCAAGCGCGAAATGGACGCGCAGGTGGCGAAGTTCGAGTCCGAGAACCGCCTGCTCGAGGCGCACCGGATCAAGCAGCGCACCGAGTACGACATGGAGATGCTGCGAGAGCTTGGCTTCTGCAACGGAATCGAGAACTACTCACGCGTGCTCGAGGGTCGGCCCGCCGGCACGCATCCCTTCACCCTGCTCGACTACTTCCCCTCCGACTTCATCTGCTTCCTCGACGAGTCGCACCAGACGGTGCCCCAGATCGACGGCATGTACCAGGGTGACCGCTCGCGCAAGCAGACGCTGATCGACTACGGCTTCCGGCTCCCTTCGGCGCTCGACAACCGTCCGCTCCGCTTCGACGAGTTCCTCGAGAAGGCGCCGCAGCTCGTGTTCGTCTCGGCCACGCCCGGAGCCTATGAGCTGCGCCACTCTACGCGCATCGCCGAGCAGCTGATCCGTCCCACTTTCATCATCGACCCCGAGGTCGAGATCCGCGCCACGCACAATCAGATCGACGACCTGATGAACGAGATCCGCCGCCGCGCCGACGTGGGCGAGCGGGTGCTGGTGACGACGCTGACCAAGAAGATGGCCGAGGACCTGGCCGACTACCTGCTCGAGTCGGGCATCCGCGCCCGCTACCTGCACTCCGATATCAAGACGCTGGAGCGGATCCAGATCATCCGCGACTTGCGCCTGGGCGAGTACGACGCGCTGATCGGCGTCAACCTGCTGCGCGAGGGACTCGACCTGCCCGAGGTCTCGCTCGTCGCCGTGCTCGATGCCGACAAGGAGGGCTTCCTGAGGGGGAAGACGGCGCTCGTCCAAACGATCGGGCGCGCCGCGCGCAACATCGGCGGCAAGGTGCTGCTCTATGGCGACAAGATCACCGAAGCGATCAAGTTCGCAGTCGAGGAGACCGATCGCCGCCGTGTTATTCAGATCGCCTACAACGAGGAGCACGGCACCGAGCCGGTGCAGATCGTCAAAGGCGTCTCCGACATCGCCGAGTTCCTCTCGCTCGAGCAGGCGCACGTGCCGACGAAGCGCCGCCGCGGTGCCGCCAAGGTCGAGGGTTTAGGCCGCGAGGAGCTGGAGAAGCTGGCGATCGAGCTGGAGGAGGAGATGTTCGCCGCCGCCGAGGAGCTGCGCTTCGAGTACGCCGCCAAGCTACGCGACGAGATCAAGGGCATCCGGCGCGAGCTGCAGGCGCTGGCAGGTAGCAAGCGCTAGCGGGCGAGGCGACTCCGTAAAACGGGATTCTCGGGGTTCGGGCGCCTTGCCCACCCACCACCCCCCACCCTCCCACGGGGCGGGGAACGGTATCGAGAAATATCGCCTGGAAACGTGTCAGAAATGCGCCAGATCGCGCCAATCCGATACGCCTGGCCAACGCGTTAGACGAGCGTTTCCCGCTGTAGTAACTCGATACCGCAAGACTCGCGGATCACCAGCTCGGTCGGGAAGATGACGGCCGGCGGAGGATCGTCGGCGTTGTCGAGCATGGCCAGCACGCTGTCGGCTGCCGCCATGCCCAGCCCGAGCGCGTCCTGGCGGACGGTCGTCAGCGCCGGCCACATCGCCGCGGCGAAGGGCGAGTCGTCGTAGCCGACGACCGCGATGTCCTCCGGCACGCGCAGCCCGGCTTCCTCGATCGCCACGATGGCGCCCACGGCCATCATGTCGCTCGCCGCCACGATCGCGTCGGGCGGCTCGGTCAGCGCGAGCAGCTGCTTCGTTCTCTCGTAGCCCGTGCCGTGGTAGTAGTCGCCCTCGACCACGTATTCTGGACGCTCTTCGAGCCCGAGCCTGGAGATCTCCGAACGGTAGCCGAACAGGCGGTCGTTGGCGGGGAGTGTCGGCATCAGGCCGGTGATCGTTGCGATCCGGCGCCGCCCGAGCTTGTGCAGGTGGCGAACCGTGCTCGCCGCTCCCTCGACGTTGTCGGACATCACGTAGCCGACCCGCCCACCTATGGCCCGACCGTCGACCAGCACGATCGGACGTCCCGATTCGAGCAACGGAGCAAAATCGGGCTGGGTCGCGTCGACGCCCATCACAATCACCCCCGACGCCCCGTAGGCGAAGCAGCGCTCGATCGCGCGCGGGTCCTCCCCCGTCGGCGACGCCGGGTTGTACGTGGGGACGAGCAGATCGCAGCGCGCCTGGACAAGGCGAGCCTTGATGCCCGCTAGCACCGGTCCGAAGAACGGGTGCATCGCCCGGGGAAGGTCGGGCATCGCGCTGACGATCCCGATCAGTAGCGGCCCTCGTCTTTCGACTTTGCCCTCGTGCTGTCTGGGCTCATCGGCCGTCCGGATCTGCAGCCACGGGTCGCCGCCGCGTTCCTCGTCGAGGCTTGCGAAGACCTGGGCTGCGGTCAATCGGCTTCTGAAGTCGGGGAATCGGTCCTGTTCGCCGGGGTTCATTCTGTACACCGGTTATCGGCAGAATCAGCGCGTCCTCGATGCGAAACGGGGCATTGGACTGCTTCGCCCGAGCCTTCAGCTCGTCCAGCGACCGTAGAGCTCGCGCAACGCCGTGACCTCGCCGGCGCCCGGCCCATGTCCGTCGGGCCCCGGGGTTTCGAGCAGCGCCGGCAACTGCGCGAAGGCGGGGTGGGAGAGGAAGACGCCGAGCTTCTCTCCCATCATGCCCTGACCGATGTTCTCGTGCCGGTCACGGTTGGAGCCGAGCGGTGCCTTGGCGTCGTTCACGTGTAGGGCGCGCAACCGCTCGAGCCCGATCAGGCGCGCGAGCTCGGCGACGAGGTGATCGAGCTCGGCGCGCTCGGTCACGTCCCAGCCCGAGACGTAGAGGTGGCAGGAGTCGAGGCAGATCCCGAGACGCTCATGCCTGTCGAGGCGCTCGTGCAGCGCAGCCAGCTCCTCGAGCGAGCGACCGACCGCGCCGCCGGCGCCGGCGGCGTTCTCCATCAATAGCCACGTTGTGTCGCTCGTGTGCTCGAGTATCTCCTCCATCGCCTGGGCCACCCGCTCGAGCGCGCCCTCGAAACCGCCGCCGTGATGCGAGCCGATGTGGAAAACGACGCCGGCGAGCTCGATCCGGCAGGCCACGTCCATCGTGATGCACATCGTCTCGATCGACTTCCGGTACAGCTCGTCGTTCTCGCTCGCCAGGTTGACGAGGTAGAGCGCGTGCGCGAAGACGGGCGCTCCGAGCCTTGAGCGCTCGGATTTGAAGCGCTCGATCGTCTCGGGCTTGTGATTCGTCGGGCGCCAGGCGCGCGGACTCTGGACGAAGATCTGCGCGGCGTCGGCGCCGATCTCCTGCATCCGCTCGAGCGCCTTGTCGAGACCTCCGGAGGCGGATACGTGAGCGCCGATGAGCACGCAAGTACGATACCCACATGCCTTTCCGCGTACGCCTCGCGCCCAGCTACCACGCTTACCGCGTCTCAACGAACCCCGAGTTGGGAGGGGCCGCTACGTGAGTATCGAGAATTCAACGTCGCCGGAACGAGGCGATTTCATCCGTGAGATCGTGGCCGCCGACCTGCAGAGCGGCAAGCACGAGACGATCGTCACCCGCTTTCCGCCGGAGCCGAACGGCTACCTGCACATCGGTCATCCGAAAGCGATCGCGCTCAACTTCGGCATCGCGCGCGAGTTCGGCGGCCGCTGCCATCTGCGCTTCGACGACACGAACCCGATCAAGGAGGAGCAGGAGTACATCGACTCGATCCAGGCGGACATTCGCTGGCTGGGGTTCGACTGGGGCGAGCACCTCTACTTCGCCTCCGACTACTTCGAGCAGTTGTACGAGTGGGCTGTCCACCTGATCCGGGCCGGCAAGGCTTACGTTGACGACCTCTCGGCCGACGAGATCCGCGAGCACCGCGGCACATTCACCGAGCCCGGCCGGGACAGCCCCTGGCGCGACCGGCCGGCCGAGGAGAGCCTCGACCTGTTCGAGCGGATGCGGAAGGGCGAGTTCGCGGACGGAGCGCGGGTGTTGCGCGCCAGGATCGACATGGCCTCTCCCAACATCAACCTGCGCGACCCGGTGTTGTACCGAGTCCTGCACGCCGAGCATCCGCGTAC
>Ga0209540_10002599_pt1 | contig 12770 bp, 9 predicted proteins | sample BarGraIncu01121A_FD_184501 | JGI IMG/M metagenome (GOLD analysis project Ga0209540, IMG submission 184501) | Arctic peat soil microbial communities from Barrow, Alaska - Barrow Graham LP Incubations 011-21A (SPAdes) (version 2) | ecosystem: Environmental > Terrestrial > Soil > Wetlands > Peat... | reverse complement strand
ATAAAGGGTGTAAAAAATCTGTAAAGGGTAAATTAAAGGGTAAACTTAAAAAACCGCATAAAAAAAACAGCGTAAACGCTGCTATTATGCGGTTTTATTATGGCGGAGAGAGAGGGATTCGAATTATCAATGTTCTATGAAATCCCATAAAACCGTCATCAACCATTTACAAAGAAACCGCTTTAGAATGTGGTTTCTTGTAATTTAGTGTATTCTGAAAAAAAATAATCAAAATGTGGTAAGGGTCACGGTAAGGGTCAAATAAGGGTATAGCCAAAATTTACAATCATATTTAATTTTCTCCCAAACTGATAGACCTTATATTTCTGAGTTCTCTTTTTGTTAAAATTATAAAACAATAGAATTTTTATAGTTTTGTCGCTCTCCTGTCCCTAAACATCTTAAAACATCTTTATTAAGACTTTTCATATAAGACACCGTTTATTTTCCTGTCCTTCCGGCCCTGTCCTCCTATATCAAAACAAAAATCACCATTTTATACTATTATTACCTGAGGAGCGGGGTGCGAATAAGGAACAATTAATAATATTTACTGATCCTCATTGATTATTATCATTAAAAAAGAACTTTAACTAATTCTTTTTACTAGACTTCCAGTTTCTATGTTCTCAAAACGCAATTGTCTTTTAGTTGGCTGATTTATTTCTTCTGTGGAAGAATCTGAAAACATATTTGCTAAACCTCCTCCTCTTTTTATTGTTTTAGTACTCTTATTATATTCGTAATCATCCGATATGAGTGTAGTCATTTTTGGTTGAATGTGCTTTACTTCTGCTTTTCCACAAATCATTTCAAGCCTACCTAATTTTTCTTTAGTATCAGGATCGAACAATTCATCACCAAGATTATACACTAAAAATTTTTGAGTTCCAAAAATTCCGTCTTCTGATCCTTTATTTATAACAATTTCGTAATCATCAATTATTTTTATTACTTTTGCTTCAATCATCTTTTCCATTATAGATCACCTCCTAAACACTCTTTTGTAATACTTGGTTTTATTTTAATACTTCTTTTTGTTTGAGAATCATTTTTAATAGTTTTAAGGATTTTTTTTGCACTGGTAACTTCAGATACATTTTTTAAACGTATCTGAAAGCAACTATTGGAATTACGAGTTTCAACGTAGCCAATTCCTAAAAAAGTTTCCAACTCATCATCTTCGTCCTGATAGTAGATCGAAACTAAAGAATCAACCGAATATAATTCACTACCTTCAACTAAAAAGACTACCCCAAAATCAATATTAATACTTTTTATAGCAGGTAGGGAAAACGCAACTTTTTTTTTTGAACATATTACGTAAGTTACTAACCAAACAAACCAACTAAAAACAATCGTAATTATTAATAACCACATAGGAACCTGGTCAGACGCATCAAAGATCCAACATAAAATTCCTACTGACAAAGAAACTAATACAGCTGATCCGCCCATTAATATTTTATCTATATTTTTTAATAGTTCCCACATAAATTTCTCCTGATCATTCTTAATACATCCTTTTTTTCACTTTCTAATTCTATATTAACATAAAACAACTCCTTTTTGTTGACATTACTTGAAAATCAAAATATTTCAGATCACGTTCAATCGCCTATCTAAATGGTGGTGCACTATTAACCGCCACAGAGGTATTAGAATATCAATGATCTATGAAATTGAATCCCATAAAACCATAATCAACCATTTAAAAAGAAACTCCTTTAGAATGCGATTTCTTGTCGATTAGTGTATTCTGAAAAAATATAATCAAAATGTGGTTAGGATCACAGTAAGGGTCAAGACAAAAAACTATACTCCTATTAAGCTTATCTCAAGATGCTAGTCATTTTCCATATTTCTATTTATTGAATATAATTAAAGTATAAGGCGAGTTTTATCCTTTTGCCGTCCTCCTGTACTTATATATATTTTAATGGCTTTATTAAGCCTTTTTGAAAAGAATAGAAAATTCATTCCCTGTCCTCAATATTTTTTTATTTCCCGTCCTTCTGATCCTTATTAAAATACTGAATCGAAGTTTCAACTGGAATTATAAACATACCTTTTTATTTTCCTACTGTATCAATTTCATAATTCAATATATTATTATCAGCATTGTAGTGATTTGCTAATTTTCCCATGGCATAAAATCTATGCCATTTAGATGACGATTTTTCTTTTTTAGGCCGCATTAAAAATCTTATGTTGCTATTATCATAATCAAATAAAATAATGCCTACATTCAATTTTTTAAATAAAGGCAATTGTTTGCTTAACAAATATTCTTTTTCTATTGGAACAACAATTGATGAATAACTCGCAAATGCCTTATATTGCAAAGCTTGAAATAGGGCGCGTTTCCAATTTGATAATTTTAGTTCAAATGCCCAAATATCAAATTTTGGTATAACTAAATTGTGTGATATAACATACCTTTTCTCTCTGGTATTTTGAATTATATCTTTGTCTAAAAGTTCTTTAATCACTCTATTTATTGTTTTTTCTGACAATCCAGTCTTCTCTTGTAAATATTTTTCACTTCTGGGTGCTTTGTATTTTAATAAAGATAATACTAAAGTTCCACTTTCTAATGATATTATATTATCTAAAAAAGAAAATTGTTCCATTTCTTTCTCATATACGATCCCTATAAAATCTGCTATACCTTGTTGACATACTATCTCTTTATAAAGCAAATCAAATTTAGGCATGCCTTTCACAAGCATGTCTGACTTTATCAATTTTTCAAATGCGTCTGACATTTGAAGTTCACTTATTTCGCTCAATTTTTATTCTCCAATTTGATTTCTAAATTCGCTAATAGCAGCTAACCATACGTTTAGATGACTGTTATTTGATTTAGGTTCGAAAGGAACTTTATCACTGAACATACGATATAATTTATTTGCAAAAACTATTTTTTCAGTTACACAATCTAGTCTTTCACCAATAGTTTCGTAGCTTTTAATTTCATCAATCAGAATTTTTAAAGAACTCCAATTATGCAAACAACTTATTTCATCTGACCATGCTGAATCCCCAGGTGATGTCAACAAAATTTTGTCATATATTGTTGCTGACATAATATCCTTTAATTTTCCAAAATCATTAACGGTAGTCATTTCAGGAATTATTAGAATGGAATTCATCAACTGATTAGAAGTATACCTTTTTCTTGCGCGCCGTCCTCCATTTGATCTTTGAAAATTAGCTTCTGAAAACATTTTTTGGCCATTGTGCCAACCACAAGCTGTCGCTGAAATACCTGTTGTTATTAACGGAATTGAAAGCAAATCTGTATATCCTAAAATTACTTCAAATTCATTCACCGTTGCTAAAACATAACAAAACTTCATAATATTTGTAAGTATATTGAGATCAATTAATGGTTCTTTAATATTATTACTCCTGTCAATAATTAAGTAAAAACCCTTAACATCTAATAAACTAATTATATCTAAAAATTCATTCATTGCATCTAAATTTTTAAATGCGTTTTCGTTAATACAAAGTGATATCATCAATCTGTTCTCAGCATCCAATAATGAAATAGATTCATAGGCTAATGAAATAGCAATTTGGCTTTGTTTTCCATTAAAATCATCAATAAGAATAGTAGGTGAAACTATTTTAGAAACGTTTAATTCATTTTGAAAATCAATAACATCTTTAGCATATTTTTGAATATTTTTTGGCACAGAAAGATTCGCTCTACTTAATTCTGAAATGTAATATGGATATTCGCTTAACTTTCCATCACTCAAGTCTCCAGAAAAACCACATATATAGAACTGTGGATCAAACATTATATCGATGTCTGGATGATTATGTTTTGTGTGATTAATAAATTCTTTAATCTTTTCTGGTTTTTCAGCTTTAGGACTTAAAATAATGCCGGATAGAATATTTGCATCAATCCCTTTCTCTATTTTTGTGGATTTTCCATATCCATGTTGTGCATATAAGCTCATACTATACCTCCATAGTTTGAAGAATTGCTTGCAATTGCTTAATTAAAATCGAACATTTTCTATACCTACCATGCGGTTCTTTAGCTAATAACCGCATTACTATATCATTTTCTTCTTTTCCAATATTAGTGTTTATTACTTGCGGTTCACTAGGTGTATATGTCAGAATCCGATTAAACAATTCTAAGTCTGTCATACCATGTTCATAAAAAGGATGACATCCCGTTAGTGTTTCATATATAACTATCCCTAAACTAAATAGGTCTGATCGAAAATCAATATCTCGCTTTTTTTGCCAATGCAATTGTTCAGGTGAAAGATAAATTTTTGTCCCAGGCACTAACCCCACCTGTGTTAAAGACTTATCATCCAAATCAAAAGCCATTCCAAAGTCAAGCAGAACATATGTATTATCACTTGAACGTTTCATAATATTTTGTGGTTTAATATCTCTATGTACATTATTTGTATCCCATATTTGACTAATTGCTGTAGCTATATCCTTACTTAATTTCAAGGCATCTTTCACGTCCATAGGCCCATTTTTTCGTAAAATAGTACTTATATCGTCCCCTTCCACCCAATCTTCCGAATAAAACAATAAATTTTGATTCTTATATTCAGTGCTCGTTAAGTCAATTTTACCTATCCTAATTAAATAAGGAGAATCTAAACTTTTCATTATTGAAATCTCTCTCTCCGCTCTAGCTTTAACTTCTTCAATATGAATATAATATTCGTCATTATCGTTATCTTTATCCAAATCTAAATCCAAATAATTCAATAGTATAAATTTTACTGCATATTTTATTCCATTAATCTCACATGGATATACTATCTTTTGTCCACCACGGTTACATTTACCGACTACTTTACAATCAGCTATAATCTGACTAACATCTTCTGCGCTTAGGTTTGGAACCGCCACAATTACCTCCTCAAAGAATATATTTATTCTATTGCTTTAAAACGTATTATATCTCTATTTGTCTACTAAGAATCTCATGGTAGCTACTATCCAGATCTAGACATAAGCACATATACAAAAAAACAGACAAGCCAATAATATGAATATTTTTAATAATATCATATATTCTCAATATTATCACAACGATTGATCATAAATGACCAAAAATAGTTGTCAAATATAATTGGTATCGATAATATTAAAGCATTACTCTGTTATTAGTATTCCATTGTGTTTCAAATTAGAACATTATAATTATTGGATATCTTTTTCAATTTGTCCATTATTTTCCATTTAAATTGCGTATTGATCATTTTTGAGTCATCAAAAATTCCTATTTTTTTATCATAACCAAATTGTCCGGGCTTCATCCTCCGATTTAATAGAAAGTTCGAATTTTTTCCTTGATTACTTAATTAATAGTCTAAATTTGTATTTATTATTAACTCAACTTTCCCAGCCTTAAAATTCAGCTGAGCCATTGAAATACCGGTATCTGGAACTCCTAAAAAACATAAGTTGACAGAAAAATGCACCCAACTATTGATTTAATGAAGATGCAAAACAACAAATTCAGACAAGAAAGGTGCATACCACTATGATAACCCAAAATAGCCCATCTGAAAAGACCAAAATTGCATTTTCAAAAGCTTTTAAGGCACTAAAACTGGCAGAACTGCTTCGCCGCTCCGGCATCCGTAAAACACAGGGGATTTCAGTCAGCGAAGTATTCAAGTTCCTTTTACTCCTTGTATTTCAGGGAAAGAATCCGTATCGTTTTCTGGACTCAAAACGTCATGAATCAGCGGTGTCCAAGAATACCTACTATCGATTTTTGAATACGTCAACCTTCAACTGGCGCTGTTTTCTGACTCTTCTGTCGACTAAAGCGATTGTTTCTTTCAGCCGCCTGACCCGTCCGGAGCGGGTTAAAGTCTTTATTCCTGATGATTCCGTTATCAGCAGAAACCGGAGCAAAAGCGTTGAATTACTGGCCAATCTCTATGATCATGCCGCCCACCGGTTTATAAAAAGTTTCACCATGCTGACCCTCGGCTGGTCGGATGGTTACAGTTTTATTCCAGCAGATTTTGCGATGATGTCCTCGGCGAATGTAAAAAACCGTGTACAGGAAATTTCAGCCGGTATTGATAAACGTACCAGTGGTTACAAACGCAGAAGCGAAGCCATGCACAAAAAATCGGATATCGCTGTCCAAATGATCAAAAATGCTTTAAAGCAGGGAATTCTGGCTGATTATGTTTTAATGGATTCCTGGTTTACCCATGAACCGTTGATCCGTTCCATTCTTGATGAAGGGCTGGATGTGATCGGTATAGTCAAACAGCTCAAACAGCGTTATCAGTATAAAGGCGGTTCTTATACCCAGCATCAACTACGTCGACTTTTACCTGAAAATTCACCCGGCAATCAATTGGAACCGTTATTGTAAAAACCAAAGCCGGCAACCCGGTTAAACTGGTGTTTGTCAAAAACCGTAATAACAAAAGGGACCGACTGACAGTTTTAAGCACCGATTTATCCCTGTCTGACGAAGAAATCATTCGTATTTACGGTAACCGTTGGAGTATTATGCTGATATCGGCATAATGAGTATTGAAGTGTTCTTCAAATCGACCAAATCCTTCATGAAACTCGGAACTGAATTCCAGGAGAAACTACGATATGATGATCAGTCACACCACGATTGTTTATACACGATACATCCTGTTGGAATGGCTTCGCAGGAATGAAAAGGACGAAAAAACCTTTGGTGAGTTATTCTTTATGTTCTTGATGACATTCAGGATATGGAACTGACAACCGCTCTTACAAAGTCTGATGGGTTTATTTGTGGAACAATTAAACGCAGTGGGCTTTAAAAAGTCGACTGTCATAAAAAATCAACTCCAGCAATGGATCGACCGCCAGGCCTCTTTTATCAAGGCTTTGTTCAGTCAATTATGCTGGGAAAGTTGAGTCATTTATAAAGGATTCATATATTTCCTTCATTCATGTCCTCCTCAATCAGATTAATTTTCTCTTTAAAGTTATTCCAGCTTAAATTTTCAAATAAACCTCAAAGTCATCGCACAACTTTTCCACGATATCGTCCATTTCATTGAAGAAGTAATCCCCTACTTCTGTCCGCTTGATCGCTCTGTATTTTCGATATAGTATTCCAAAGTCATCGTAAATTTCTGTTTCTGAAACATGAGAATGCATCTTCACAACAAGCCGTTGCCCTTTATTGTCTTTGATAATATACTCGAAAAAATCCTTGATTTTTGCTTCAAATTCTTCAATAAGTTCCCCGGTTTTTGCTTCTTTCTCATTACGAGCCGCAATAATGGCTAAAACATCAAACTGGTGGGAACTTCCTGGCACGGGTGGTTCTGCTATTTTTGTGGGTTTCTTTTTCTTTTTCTTTGTTTCCTCTGTCTGGACCTCGATAATACCAATTTGATTATCAAAGTAAACTTCAATGGGATCTTTTTCATCGGTACTGCGGTTAATAATATTATATAATGTATTGAACTTTCGCCAAAAAAACAAAAAACCTTTTTCACTATATTTTGGTTCGATTTTAATCACATATTCGATCCGATTGAGAATCGTAAAATACTGTGCAGCTTTTGCCTTAACATCGGCTGTATGCTTTGGATTGGCATCGATATATTTTTTTAAACTACTTTCAAAATCAAGATAACTTTCGGGATCTTCCCGCAGATCCCTATCTTTGTAGATCCCCATAAACACACTGAAGAACTTATCAAAGGTATCTGATTTTATTAGTTCATTCAGCAATAAATCCAGTACCTTTTTATCCCCAAAGGGATCAAAATCACTGACCACCACATCGGAAAAATGCTCAAAGGCATCTTTCAAGTTTTGAACATTGACATTATCATATGAAAAATCAACAATCTTGCAGTCATTTTTATATTTCATTGTACGGTTGACACGGGAAATGGTTTGTATGGCATTGATTCCCCTGACTTCTTTATCCAAAAAGAGGGTATGCAGCTTTTTCTCGTCATAGCCGGTTTGCAGCTTGGCTACCACAATGATTAAACCATTTTTCTTAAGTGTAAAATTTTCCAATACCTTTTCTTCGGTTAAGCCCCCATTCAGACCATTGGCGCTTTGCTCATCCTGATTACTGGAAAAAATAGTATAAATAGGGGCCTCGGCATATTTACTATACTTGGGATCTTTTACCAGCTCATTAAAGTAATTTGTCACTGCTTCATGATAGGCGATGGCTGCTTTAATGGAATAGACTGCCAACATAGCCTTCCCGGTGCCACGAATTTGTCGATAAACGTCTTTTACTAATAAATCCGCCACATATTTTCCAATAGCGTCAATACGTTCCCGATTTTCATAAATCTGCTTTTTTTGTGCGTCTTTATATTCATTCTCGGTAAGGCCTTTGAGAAGATTAGTCGGAAGATCAAAGAGCATCTTGGAAGCTACCGGGACAATATTTTTTAAGGGATTGAGAATAAAGCCATCTTCAATGGCTTCTTTCATGGTGTAGGAATCAAAGGGTCGCCACAGTTTTTCACTTTCCGCATAACCACTGAACTCACCGAACCGTGCCAGGGAATGGTCATCCGGAGTCGCTGTAAAACCGATGATCAAATTTTTCTTTTTCCTTTTTTTTCCATAGTCTTCACTGATATCAAAAGGAGATTGAAGTTCATCAAAAAGATTGACCATTTCTTCATGCTGTCCACCGCTGTTTGAACGATGAATTTCATCAATTAAAAATACAATCCGCATTTTAGCCAGTTTTTCCAAAACTTCACTGTCCATCATCTCACGAACCGAACCAAATTTTTGGAGATTCACAATCACAAGGCGGGTATCGGTTACCAAGGCTTCTTTAAAAGTCTTTTTATTATAGGCCTCAATATACAGGCGTTTATCAATATTCATGTTGAGCATTTTATCATCAATTTGAGATCTCAGCTGCAAGCGGTCAACAACGATGATGATTTTATCATAGACATACTCTCCGCCCCTGCGAATATCCTTAAGCTGCAGAGCAGCCCATCCAATGATATTGGATTTGCCAAAGCCTGCTGCATATTGCATCAATAAAGAATAGATATTCTTATTGTTTGAATAGGCCTTTCTCTTTTCCAGCAATTCTTTTTTCTTGGCTTCGGATACGCCTTTTAATTGTTTTTCAAGGAGGTTTTCAAAATAATCGTCATCTTGCTCATGTTCTAAAAACTCATCAATTTTAGCCATGATTTTATCTGTTCCAAATTTCTGTTTGGGCCTTGGTGAAATCAGGTTCCCTTTTTCATCTTTAACGGCTTTGCCTTCTTTTATACCATACACATCACGCTCAATGAAATTATAGTAAAGAATTTCTTTTTCAATAAAGGTTTTGCCATAATGAAAGGAGAACAGCTCTTTTAGCTTATCTTTTTTATCCGCTTCCGGATTAAGTAGCGGATAAGCCTTAAACGATGTCTTCACTTTTTTTTCTAGAGCTTCCCGATCAAATTTCCCTTCACGACAGGTTGTCAGCATATCCGTAAAATAATCTTCGATATTTCTTAACACATAAGTTTCTTCAAGATCGGTGGTTGTTATATGCACTGCTTTTTCAAATATTTTTAAAAAGTCTTTTTTATGAAAATCTTTTTCTTTTTCACTGAGCATGGTGTTACTATCAAAGCACTGGTAATAAACCTGGACGGCTTCAAAATAATCCTTGATTACCTTTCCACGGCCATTTTTGCTGGCTGTCTGGTTTGTATAGTTGGATTTTAATTCGCTATAACCAAAGTATAACCCGTTAACAAAAAACACTAGGTCGGGTCTGAATGCGTAGATTTGCTTTCCCTGGTAGCTGAATTTATAGGGAAGTTCCTGTACGACGGAAAAAATATTTTCATCAAACAAACAATCCCCATGGATGACACTGTCGCTGGGATAAAATAAAAACAGTGTTACCCCTCCCAGGGTAACCGTTTTATTGCCATTGATGAATAAAGCCATATTACGGCTGCTGCTAATACGCTCCTGTATCAGCTCGATCAGATCCTTTAAGAGTTTAGCCTTATCACCCCGATACTTTCTAAGCAAGGTTTCATAGGGTTTTTTATTCAATTCTGTTTCTGAAATAAATGCCTCTAGATCCTCTTCGATAATTAAAGATTCTGTGATGGTGTTCGCCTTGACTACATTGTAGCCAAGACAATCTTTGAAGAAAGGTAATAAAAACCGGTCCTGTAAATGGAGTTCATTCATGGGTTTCTCCTGTCATTTTTTGATTCTGGTGGGAATGATGAGCCTGGAATTGCCGTTTTGATTTTTTTTATTCGATCATTTGGATTACGTAAATCACGTAAATCACGTGATTCATTACTTAATTTACGTGATCCATTATTTAATTTACGTAATCTTAGTCGCTAATATCATTTATCAACCAGTATCCAATAACCCGTCCTTCTGTTTTCACTGTCCCGTTCAATAACAGCTGATTCTTGTAAGACTCTCAGTAAGTTATCAATCTTATTCTTTTTCTGTTTAACCTCCAAAACATCCGGTAATTTCTCCAAAAGAAGTTTATTAACATCTTTTTTTTGGGCACGGCCAAACGTTTTAAGATATTCCACAATCAAGTCTTTATAGTATTGATCATCAAATCCTTTATTGCTGATATATTCGGCTTTTGCATCAATACTTTGTGCTATTGAAGGTGAAAGATAAATGTTCGGCACCTTTCCCTCAATAATTTTCAAACTTCTTAAATATTTTGTCTCTTTGGTATCCAGTAGCAATCGTTTCTGCACCCGGTCAATTAAATAAATTGTCTGTAAATCAAATTCCGGATGCTCATATAAAAGCTTCGTATATGTTTCATCGATGACTTTTCCATAAACGGTTGCACTAACAGTATTGTATTGATCAAAATTATAGTCTGGCATGGGAAAATATTTTTCTTTTTGTATCTTGAATACTTTTCTGATCCCCATGGCAGCCGTATCAATCATTGAAAATTGACGCATTACATTGGCAAGCAAAGGATTTCGATAACCTGGAGGGGCATAGCCTGGTTCCAGCACAGGTTTGATGCTGCCAGGTAAGAAGTTACCCGGATTTATAAATTGAATTCGATCATCAAATTCATTAACATAAATCCGACTCCCTAATGAATAATTTGAATGAACAATGCAATTGTTAATCATTTCTCGTAACAATTGCCGATCATATTGTTGGGTCTCCATAGGAAATAAAGTCAACTGATTCGGCATATAACGATAGGTTAAATTTCGAATACTTGTATAGATTTGATCAACAATGGTAATAAACGGAATATCAAAGATTTTGTAATCTTTATCAAGACCATTGGCATCATAAAGACGCCACATGATTTGAGGGGGAACATCGAATACATAATCATACTGAGAATCTCCAAGCAACAACATCGCCGCATTTGTAAGTTTTTCATCTCTCATTAATTTAAGTTTTGTCAAAAACTCCGCATCACTCATTCCATCAACTTCAGTTCTCACATGTTCTTTGTTCATATATTCGATATATTTTGACCTGGCGATTTTAATGGCATGAGGTTCCAGGAAAGACAAAGCACTTTCTTCAATAATTTGATTAGACCAGTCAATTTGTTGTAAACTGCGTATGGCATCAATCTTATCCTGACTTAAAGGAATCAATGAATCCCCTGATCTTCCATAGTAGCGGTTTTTCCAGCCAGTGGGAATCCCTGAAACAGCCGCGGGTATCTGAAACAGAATTACGCGTTTTGACGTATCATTCACAACAGGGTAAACTTCGATAATATCAACAAAGGTCATTTCCCCTGTGGTGTCTCTTGAAATCTGTCTTTTAAATTTGGATAAGGTGTTTTCTTTATACGCCGAACCGACAATTTCTCTGTCCGCTTCTCTTACTCCAAGCACAAGCCATCCATACTGTTTCTCTCTTAAGTTCGCCTCATTACTAATTGCAGAAAAATATCGACCAACTTTATCATCGTCCATATGTGATTTTGCTTCTTTGAACTCAACCACTTCTGATTCCCAATTTCGAATCAAGTCATTCAAAATCTCAAGATATTCTGACTGATTGTTCTCAATTGAATTATATTCCTGATTCATCACTCATCCTCCTTTCACTAGCCTGCACTATGCTCACAAATAATTTAATCATTTCATCAATTATATTTTTACTGGAAAATTATAAAACGGACTTTTCATCACTATAAAAATTAGACTGACCCATTCTTTTGAATCGAATACCTTCCAGATTAACACCTTTATTTCTGTTCTTCTGTGACGGTTTCCTCTTCAATTGTATCCTCTTCAATGACCATAACACTTTTTTTCGATACCCAACCGATTTTGATATCACCGGTTGCCGGTTCAGGGAATTCAATTTCATAATAATAGGGCACACCCTCATCGATGATGATCATCTTCTGATTTTTATCAAAAACGGCCATTGTTTCTGCCTGGGTATTTGGTCCGTTGCGGATGGTTGCAAAGGCTATGGGTGCAATTACTGTTTGTACATAACATGACACACTAAAAAGAAATATTTGAATGAGAACGATCAAAAAACGAGCAAAAATAGGATTCTTTTCTTTCCATTTATTATAAGCAAACACTATTTTCTGTTGCCAATTTTTCTCATCGATATATGAAAGGTCATTTAATGTTACCTGAAATTCTTCGATTTCTTCCGGTCTTATGGCGGCTTCATCATTATAATAGTCTTCATAATTTTCATAGTTATTGATATAATCGATAATACCCGAAGTTTTTAAAATTTCTGTAGAT
>Ga0209540_10002596_pt1 | contig 12778 bp, 11 predicted proteins | sample BarGraIncu01121A_FD_184501 | JGI IMG/M metagenome (GOLD analysis project Ga0209540, IMG submission 184501) | Arctic peat soil microbial communities from Barrow, Alaska - Barrow Graham LP Incubations 011-21A (SPAdes) (version 2) | ecosystem: Environmental > Terrestrial > Soil > Wetlands > Peat... | reverse complement strand
TTCCATTATTATTCTTCGGGACCAAATAAGGATCAAAATATCATGATTTCGATGGGAATAAATTCGGAATCAATGTTTGATTTCATACAATTGCCATAATTGCACCAACATGTAATGTAACGGTCACGACAATTTCGCTCCAGGTAGCGGACAGAAATATAGGACCAATAATTTCACCAGTCCATTCAATGTCACCCTTAGCGTGACAGATAGCAACGGGATGCAGGGTTCCACTCGATGGGTATATCCCTAAAAATTCTTCTTATAAATTGTGTGTTTTAAGATAGTATTTTTCTCAGACATATATTTTATTACAATAATCTATATATTGTATAAACTATCAGTAGAGTAATGATATTATGGAAACACGTAAAGTTTACGTAAGTGGAGGTTCTACTTATGTAATTTCACTACCCAAGAAATGGGTTAAGAAGACTAACTTGAAAGCGGGAGATTCTCTGATCGTCTCAGAACATGGCAGTTCATTGAAGATCGAGACCAGTGTAATTGAAAATGAGTCACGAACAAAGGAGATTAAAATCTCACAAATTACATCGAGCGATGCTCTTGAGCGTTTATTAATTGCTTTCTATCTCGTGGGTTATGATACAATTAAAATAAAATTGGACAGGAAGGATCATCTTTCATATAGGGAGATTATCCGGAAGATTATGGACTATTTGATTGGTGTCGAAATAGTCGAGGACACTAACGAAGAAATGACACTTGAGATAATGCTTGATTACAAACGTATGAGTACCAAGCAGATACTCCAGCGAATGTTCTCCATAGACAGGTCGATGCTTCTTGATCTTGGCAAAGCGTTAAAAAACATGGATATCGGGCTGGCAAAAGATATAATAGCAAGAGAGAAAGAAATCGACAGACTTTATTTTTTGGTCGTGAGGCAGCTTAAGAGTGCAGTGGAATTCCAGCAGATAGCAGAAAAACTCGGAATAGAATCTCAGAGAGATTGCCTTGGATACAGGATTGTGGTAAAAGTTCTTGAGAGAATTGCAGATCACATCGAAAACATGGCAAAAAGTTATATTCAATTATCTGAGATTCAAAAAGAAGTAAATCTGAATTATTTTATAGAGATCACTTATAGTATCGTTACAATTTTCGAAAAATCTGTCCAGGCATTATTTACAAGAAATAATGAATTGGCCGAGACCGTTTTTCAAGAACTGAAGAAGATTGAAAAATCTCAATCCGATATTTCCAAAGGATTATTCAAAATAGAAGATATCCAGGCAGCTATTTTAGTGAAAGCGATGCTTGACAGCATTGGAAGAATAGCAAGTTACAGCGGGGATATTGCAGAAGTTGCTATCAATATGTCAACAGAAGTATCTTGATTATTAGCAAATCTAATCTCTCCTAAACAGTGTGATCGATTAAGACGCAAAGAGGTAAAAAAAAGCATTCTGATATTTCAAACAGGTTGCTCCAGCCAGAGAATATCCAATGTGCCATACTGCAAAAATCCATGCTGGACAGTCTAGGGAGAATTGCAAGTTACAGCGCGGATATCGCCGAGATCGCCATCAATATGTCGGCGGGGACGATGGATATTGAAATTTGACGGGAATCCGAATTTCTGGTCAAAATAAGAATCTGATATTTTTTTGACGAGGTTATTTTTCTTATCACAGATGCTGTATTCCCGATATATTAATAATACTCTTGCGCATTACAGAGCCTGATACTAATGATCAGAACCCATTATTCCACACAGATCACACCTGAAATGAATGGCAACAGCGTCACAATATGCGGTTGGGCGCATGAGATACGAGATCTTGGAGGAATCACTTTCCTGGTTGTCAGGGACAGGGAAGGACTTGTCCAGGTCACGCTTTTTAAGAAAACAATAGATAAAAACGTGCTTGAGACCGTTAAAGGCATTAGCCGTGAATCGGTAGTGGCAGTCACGGGAAATGTAAAGAAGGAAGAAAAAGCCCCGAATGGCTATGAACTTGTACCTGTGGCAATTGGGGTTCTTGGGAAAGCGCAAACTCCGCTGCCTATGGATACAACAGGCAAAGTCGACGCTGACCTTGATACAAGGCTTGATGCGAGGTTCATGGACATGCGCCGTTCCCAGACGCAAGCTATCTTCAGGATCCGACACCTTATCCTTAAAAGTATCCGAGAGTTCCTGGACAGGGATGGTTTCGTGGAGATAACAACCCCGAAAGTGGTAGCTACAGCCACCGAAGGAGGAACAGCTCTTTTCCCCATAACTTATTTTGAACGCGAGGCTTTCCTTAACCAGAGTCCCCAGTTATTTAAGCAGTTAATGATGTCAGGGGGGCTTGACAGGGTATATGAGATAGGACCGATATTTCGCGCTGAAGAGCATGACACACGAAAACATTTGAATGAGGCTACATCTATCGATATTGAAGCAAGCTTCATTGATAATGAAGACGTTATGGTAATACTTGAGAACCTTGTGAATTATGTTTACACTTATGTCGCAGAGAATGGTAAGACATATTTGAAAAATCTAGGGGTCGAGATCAAGATCCCAAAGACGCCTTTTAAGCGAATAACCTATGATGAAGCAATAAAGATCGCAAAAGAGAACGGCGAGAAGATCGAATGGGGCGACGATCTATCCACCGAATCCGAACATTCGATCGGAAGGACGATCGGTGAGCATTATTTCATCACCGACTGGCCTTCAAAGATAAAACCATTTTATGCATTGCCCTATGAGGATAAGCCGGAGATATGCCGGGGTTTTGACATGATGCATCCACGCATGGAACTTTCTTCAGGAGCCCAGCGTGTTCATAATTATGATCAATTAAAGGAAAGAATAATTGCCCAGGGATTGAACCCGGAAGGTTTTGATTTCTATCTCAAGGCATTTAAATTCGGCATGCCGCCCCACTCTGGCTGGGGACTGGGAGCAGAACGCCTGCTTATGACTATGCTGGGAATTGAAAATATACGCGAGGTCGTTCTATTCCCTCGTGACAGAAGGCGATTATCTCCATAAATTATTTAACTTAAAAGATATGTCTATAATGCAGGAAATCAAGAACCAAAAACTATTTGACCATTTTGACCGTTAAGAGAATGAGGGATATAGATGAGCACTGAAAGGGATATTATAATTGAGAGATTGGAGCAAAAATTAGCAGCAAGGGATAAAGAGATTGCGCAGATACAGGAAACCCTGCGTGAATCTATTCTTATCGAAATGGAAAAACGTTTCATTGATAAGATAAAGCTCCGTGAATCCACACTTGAAGATCTAAGAACGAAATTTGGGGAGAAGATAAATGAAATAATCCAGATGAACAAGACCCTGCGGGATTCCGTGCTTGGACAAAAAAAGACCGAAACCGATGTGGTCCGCCAGTGTGAGACTCGTATGGAAAGGATGGAACACAGGCTTATTGAACTTAATAGCGCCTATGATGGGGTCATGAAAGAACTTCTTGACCAGAAATCAATAATACAGGAAATAAGGCCCCCCAGACCAAAAGAAGAGCGAAGACCAAAAACAGAAGGAAGACAGGTTGAAAAACAGGAAGTAAAAACTAAAGAAGAAGCAAAGCCTGCCGAAAAACAAAGACCAAAGACCGAATATATTATAGCTGATAACTATATTCCACGAGAAAAAAGAAAACCGCCGCAGCAAATAATTGAAGCCGAAGAAAAGCCCATTGATGCGGAAGTCAAAGAAAAGGAGCAGCTAAAAGAACAGATCAGGAAACCAACAACAAAGAAAAGTGAAAAGATAATGGAAGGGGTGGAAATAAGCGAGACCTTGAAAAGAGGTAAATAGTGCATATCAAAGAGATAGAACTTCAAAACTTCAAATCCTTTGGCAAAAAAGTCAAAATACCTTTCTTTGATGATTTCACGACCATTTCCGGACCGAACGGAAGTGGCAAATCCAATATAATTGATAGTATCCTTTTCGGTCTTGGTCTCTCAAGCTCAAGGGTTTTGAGAGCCGAAAAGCTTACTGATCTAATTTATAATGGTGATTCTAAAGTAAAAAGGGATTTCGCGCAGGTCACCATCCGTTTTGATAACACTGACAGGGAAATGCCTGTTGATTCTGATGATGTGGTAATAACGCGAAAAGTCAGGCAGACAGAATCCGGATATTACAGTTATTATTATTTTAATGAAAAAGCAGTGAGCTTAAATGATATTCATAATTACCTTTCAAAAGCCAAGATAACGCCTGAAGGTTACAATGTGGTCATGCAGGGAGACGTCACAGCAATAATCGAAATGACCGTGACTGAGAGGCGAAAAATAATAGATGAGATAGCAGGCGTAGCTGAATTCGATGAGAAAAAAGACCAGGCCTTAAATGAGCTTGAGATCGTGCGTGAAAGAGTCGAAAGGGTAGATATTATTCTGGCTGAAGTGGATGACCAGATAAATAAGCTGAAACAGGAACGAGACCAGGCTCTAAAATACCAGTCGCTTCGTGAGGAAAAAAGAAAATATGAAGGATACATTCTCTTTGCAAGGCAAAAAGATGCAAAAAATGAACTTCAAAGACTTCTTGGGGAATTAAAGGATAAAGAGACAAAGAAAGAAGAGATGGTAAAGCAGATCGAGGTGCGCAGAAAAGAACTCCTTGAGACAGAGGAGCAACTTAGCATTTTGACTTCTTTGATAATCCAGAAAGGAGAAGGGGAACAAATTGCACTTCGAAAAGAGATCGAATCCATAAGGGGTGAGATATCCCGGTGTGTAAATATTATTGAACTTACCGAGAATGAGGTCAATGATATCGAATCACAGAAAAGGAAGGCTTTCCTTGATGTTAATGATATCCAGGGTAAAATATTGGAATTTGAGCTCAAGCTGAGAGAGGAAAACCAGCGCAATGAAACCATAAAAGCCGAACTCAATGATAAAAGTGCGCGCTTGTTACTATTAAAGAGCAAGATATCAGAAGTCGACGCCAGGTTTGTTGAAACGCGTGACAGGCTTTCTGCAGCAAAAGTTGGTCTTGAGATCCAGAAGAACGACAAAAACGAGCTTATGCGTGAGGAAGACCGCCTGCTTGATGCTGCACGGAGAAAGTCATCAGAGAGCAGGGACAGGGAACTTGAAATAGAGGATGCAGTTTCCAAAATGAAATCTGCAGGTTTTGATGCCACCAATGCTAAAAACGGTATCGAGGAAATAAATACCAAAAAGCGTGAACTTTCGCGAGACCTGATCGATCTTGAGAAAAACAGGGTGCAGATAAAGAGTGTTATTTCAGATATCGAGAATACCCTGCGCACATTCCAGCAGGAGTATGCTAAGTCAGAAACGCGAATAAAAGCTGCGGCTGAACTCAGCTACAGCGGGCCTGTCGAGGCAGTTATTTCAGCAAAGAAGAACAAAGAACTGCCAGGAATATATGGTACCATTGCAGAACTTGGCAAAGTCGATAAAAAATACTCGACAGCACTTGAGATCGCAGCCGGTGCCCGTATGCAATCAATTGTTGTCGACACGGATGAAGATGCTGCAAGAGCCATTAATTACCTGAAAGATCGCCGGCTTGGAAGGGTGACATTCCTCCCCTTAAATAAAATGGAATCGATGCAAAAAATGGGAAAAGCTGAAAAAGAAGGCATCATAGATTATGCTATTAATCTTGTGAATTTTGACCGTAAATTTGATCCGGCATTCTGGTATGTATTCAGAGATACCCTTGTTTCCGAGAGCCTAACAAGTGCAAGGAAGCTCATGGGTAACAGGAGATTGGTCACCCTTGATGGTGAACTCCTTGAAAAAGGCGGGGCGATGACAGGCGGTTCTATCAAATCAAGGCTTTCATTTGCAAGCGGTGAGGGGGAAAATATCAAGAAGATCGCCGAGCAGATAACAGAATATGAGGGACGAAGAAAATCTGCCGTGAATAAACTGGAAAATCTGGAGGAACATCTTGGTGGGGTCAAGACAGAATCAGCTGTTCTTGATAATAGTATCGCGAGGCTCAGGATGGAACTGACTGAGATCGAGGGACGGGGCTCCCGTTTGAGCGAAGTGATCGAAATCCGCAACAAGGAATTGAAGGAGATCGAGGAAGTGCGCATCAAAATAAAGAAGGATATGGATAACGTGGAAGGGCAAAAGCGGGAGAAAGACACTGCGATCAATAAAATAATGGAAGAGATCGCAAAGATCGAAGAGATGTTGAAGGGCTCTGAAGTTCCCGAACTTAATAATAAAGCCACACTGATCGAAGAGGAAATTGTCCGCCTTGGGGGCAGGATCCGTGATATTGAAGCCGGGATAAATGCGATCACCCTTGAGCGAAAATATGCAAAGGTTAAAATAGATGAAACTCGGCTTCGGCTTTCTGAGCTTGATAAAAAGAAAGAAGATCATCGCACAAAAACAAGTAGCTTAAAGGAACAGATAAAGACGTTGGAATCCCAGCTTAATCTTAAGACCTCAAGGGAAAAAGAACTGGGCGGGGAACTCGTTTCCCTCCAGGATAAAAGAACTCAGGTCCAGAAAGAACTCACCACACGGAAAGACAGGCTCTTTGATATCCAGAGACTGCAGATCGATATTGACCGTAATTTGCAGGCATTATATTCTACCAAAGATGCATTGACAGAGCAGATAATCAAGCTTGATAATGAGATAGCAGGGCTTGGGATAGCACAGAATGAAGAGATCCCATCATCCGAGGCGATCATACAGAGGATACAGGCACTTGCCAGGGCAATGGAAAAACTTGAACCGGTGAACATGAGGGCGATTGATGAGTATAACGAAGTCGAGAACCGGCAAAAAGACCTGAAATCAAGGCGCGACATATTATTCAATGAACGTGAGGAACTGCTTCTTCGTATCAAGAAATATGAGGAACTTAAGAAAGAATCCTTCATGGAGACTTTTAATGGTGTCAACGAGCAATTCAAGCAAGTTTTCGGTGAATTATCAGAAGGCACCGGCTCGCTTTTCCTTGAAAACCCTGATGAGCCATTTACAGGGGGGATGACGATAAAAGCCCAGCCTTCCGAGAAGACATTGCAGCGCCTTGAAGCTATGTCGGGCGGTGAAAAGAGCCTCACAGCATTATCGCTTCTTTTTGCTATCCAGCAGTACAGGCCTGCGCCTTTCTATGCATTTGACGAGATCGATATGTTCCTTGACGGTGTTAACGCAGAGAGGGTGGCAAGACGCATCCAGAAATCAGCAGGAAATGCGCAATTCATAGTTGTTTCTCTAAGAAAGCCCATGATAGAGGCAGCAAAACGCACAATAGGGGTTTCGATGCAGGAGAACAATATTTCAAGTGTGACAGGTATCAAGTTAAATTGAGATTTAGCTTTCTTGAAAACCATTTCACGGGAATGAACATGGATACCTGCTGTTTATATTTGCCGTATTCTTCCCCATAAACAGAAAGAAATCTTTTCTCCTCAATGAAAGCGCCTATTACAAAATATCCTGAAATAAGAAGCGTTGCCAGTAGATCAAGTTGAGCCATTTTCATATTTGTGATAAGGACCAGGATACCTGCCAGATAGAGTGGATGGCGAACTATTGCATAAGGGCCGCGCGTTATCAATGATTTCTTTCTTTCACGCTTTATACCGATGAATTCAAGAACATCTGTCTGTAATGCTGCATAACCGAACAATCCTAATGCGCTAAGGCGAACTAAGATAACAAGAGGATACAGATCACCAGGAATTGCATAAATTAAAGGACTGGATTTTGAATATGTTGTCCACACCAAATAAGCCGGAACGATCAAAGGAAAGCTAATTACAGAATAGATCATCCTGTAATACCTGTAGCCCTTTCCCATGAGCTTTTCTGCCTTGTTTTTAGCATGATCCATAGCAAGAATGCTGTGAAATACTGCAAAAAACAGGAAATATAAGGTGAATGTTAGCAGGATGTTCATTGTATATTATTTTATGTAGTTAAACTATTTAATTCCTTTGTATTTCATCAGTACTTCCAAACAAAAAAAATAATAATGTGATACTGCTTGAGCATAAGAAGAAAATATGGGTAAACATCCATAGTTTTTGAGTTTCAATTTGAACCAATCTCAATTTCCTCGAAATATCGAAGGCCGTTATTATCCTCATCCGAGAGATCTTTTTGTGAGTATATGCGCCGCGTCTCACTTACAGAACTGATAGGTATACTTGTACCCCCAATAATTCCGGGGTAAAGCGTATATTGATAATTATATTTCCCCCGAACGGGAGGTAAAGTTGATTTTATATTAATTATTTTAATAGTGGCACCATTGAATTTGAAATTATAATATCCAACAACATACGAATCACGCTGCACTTCGATCATGAAATTTGAATAGGTACCAAGATTTTTTACCGTAACCTCAAAATTCTCAGGCTGGCCTTCGATAAGAAATTCAGGTGTAGCGTGTGCTTTAAGGATTTTGCCATTAATATTACCTTCTTCCATTAAATTGTTTATATCAGAAATCATAAAGTACAATACTGCAATGATGAAAATTATACTAATAAGCTTAATAATCATAATTATCATTATAATAATATTATATGGTTTATTGGTCGAAAGTTTATATAAAGCTTTTTATCAACCGGGAAATGATAATCAACCGGGAAAATTGATTTAGATACTCTTTCTCAAACAAAACATAAAAGTTAAAAAATTAACTGTTCTTTTTTTGCGCAGAATTTAAATAGTAGAATGATAATATTGGTTATTGTGCAAAAGTTGCACAATAAGAGGCAATTATAATGAGACAAAATATTAATAGTGAAACAAACTATGAAATTATCAAACTTTTGTTTCAATATATTATAAAAAGGATCAAAACGCAGCAAATCCTTTCCATTCTTGCAATGCTGACATTTGGCCTGGGAGATGCTTTAACGGGCGCAATGATGATGGAAACAAGGGGAACCAGCACAGAAGCAAATTCTATTGTGGCTTATATTTATTCAAACAACGGTTTCTTCGGCCTCATCGCGGCAAAGATCTCATTTACTCTTATCCTTATTTTTGCGGCTTTCCTGATCTACTGGAATTCCAATAGAAAAAGCTACTGGATGGTTAATGGATTTCTTATATCACTCACCCTGTTTGGTATAATGGCAACAATATCAAATATCCAGGCTTCACTTGGATTCTCCTTCCTGAGTCCTTCAAAGATCATTTTTATATTCTTCGCTATGATATTGATCCTTGTTGAATTTGGAGATATAATAGATAATCGAATAGCCCAAAATCAGATTAATGACGCCTCAATGACAAGGTATGCCTGGCAAAAGTAGGACTATAACTGAAAAGTGATACGATCTTGATGTTGTCAATTTAAATTAAATTTGGAAAGCGATGGAAATCCAGTAAATTTCCAGCTAAAGATACCCTCCAAGAATACTTGAGCCTGCTATCAGGCTCCCCACAACATATCCCAGGATGACGCCGCCATTCAGGAACGGAAGACCAGCCTGCGGTTTGCCTTTCATTACAAAGGACATAAGCACTGCAAAACCCAGGAAAGTGCCAAGTATTCCACCTATTGCCGGAAGATTCATGTCACCTATAATGGGGAACGAATAGAAGGCTGCATCTTTCACAAAGAAGTTCGCAGAAACAACAAGCAATGTGGGCATCACAGCATCTCCAAGACCCATAAAGAAAGCTTCTCGGTCCTCTTTATCGAATTTTTCACTTAGGAATGAATATCTCCAGTGCTTCGGGATCACAAGCAGTATAGGAAGTCTCAGGTCCATAACACCTTCTGCAAGCGCCACCATATGTTTGGTCTGATAAACTGCAATATAATCATATATAAGAAGCACGACAAGAAGTATCAACGTGGGGACGATGTCAAGTGATATCCCAAAAATAGAAGCTGAACCTGCACCAAGTATCACACCTGTTATATCAATTACATACCATTCAGGGAATTTATAGAGAAGAACCGTCAGACCCACCGAAAGTATGATCGTCAGGGCGAGGTTCATACCTGGAGATAAAAAGACAGAAAAAAGCGCATAGAACACATATATCAAAGTCCAGCCCACGCTAATGAGGATAAAAGCCTGTATTATCCATTTCTTATTCAATTTAATTATGAGAAATATAAACCCGGTAAAAAGCAATATTATTGCCACCCACACGACAACATTTCCTGTATCTTCAGGATTTTCAAATGCCCTGAAATTGTTCGCCTCAAGGGGGTTGCTTAATGCAACAGCGATAAGCTGCACAAGCAGCAGCATGAAAGCCATTCCTATAATCGGGATATATTTTTCGTATTTCAAATTGATCTCCACTCATAATAAGTTGTATAGTTTTTAAAAGTATGCCAGGATATTATTAAAATGCAACAAACTATTTCTTTTATCCATCCGAATAGGGAACAGATGATAATAGGAATCTTAGGTCCACAGGGCACATATTCTGAAAAAGCAGCAAAGCAGTGGAATGAAAGAGCAACACTTCAATTCTATGATGATATCTTTGATACTGTTGATGCGCTTTTGAAAAATGAAGTTGATTACAGCATTGTGCCTATCGAGAATTCACTTGAAGGTTCGATCACGCTTACGCTTGACCTTCTTCTGGAACATGAACTCAAGATTACAGGAGAGGTAATTGTCCAGATAAAAAACTGCCTTCTCTCCAGTGGAAAAATCGAAGACATAAAGATCATAATGTCGCATCCTCAACCATTATCCCAGTGCAGGAAATATATAAAAAATAATTTCAAGGGAATTGAAATACGATCAGACCTGAGCACCTCACATGCCGCAAAACTTGCCTCCGGATCAAAAGAAATCGCTGCAATTGCATCTGCTGAATCCGCAAATATTTATGGATTGAAAATACTGGACGAAAACATCCAGGACGTTCCTGAGAACTTCACACGGTTCATCGTGGTTGGAAAAAAAACACCAGCACCCACTGGAAATGACAAGACCTCTATTATAGTGTATCTTGAACAGAATAAGCCTGGGGCCCTTTATGAGATACTTGGTGAATTCGCAGACAAAAACATTGACCTGACAAAGATAGAATCGCGTCCTACGAAAAAAGCTCTTGGTGATTACGTTTTCTATATCGATATAAAAGGACATATCGAAGATAAGGTGATAAGAGATACAATTTCAAGAATAAAGGGCAAAGTCGGGATGCTCAAGATACTGGGTTCATATCCGGCAGCATAAGGATAAGTTTTATACATTTGTAAATCCATTATTGAGTAGCATCTCAAAAATGAGTGGATGAACATGGATATACTGTCTTTAAAAAAACTTGCACTCCTTGGAGCACACCAGAAACCGCTGGAATTATCTTCTGTGAAATTTGCGACCCATATCGATTCAAGCCAGCAGACTGCGGCTCGAAAGTTAAAGGCTCTTGAAGATGAAAAGCTCATCTCAAGAAAGATATTGCCTGACGGGCAACTGATCTCAATGACTAAAAAGGGCATTGATATCCTCCAAAAGGAATTAAATGATTATCAGGGGATATTTTCGGGAAATGGCAGCATAAATATCCTTAGCGGTAAAATAATAACCGGGCTGGGGGAAGGACAATATTACATAGCACTGGATGGTTACAGGACACAGTTCATCGAAAAACTGGGATTTGACCCATATCCTGGCACATTGAATGTAAGGCTTGATGCCAATAGCATCGATATCCGCAAAAATATCGCGCAGAGGATAGGGATTTCAGGCTTTACCGACCAGAACAGGACTTTCGGGAAAGGCTCGTGTTTCAGGGTGAGGATCTTGGATATCGAAGGCGCAGTAATTACTCCTGAAAGAACCCATTACCCAGAAGATATCATAGAAATAATAGCGCCTGTTAATCTTCGTGAACACCTGGAACTTAAAGATGGAACAAATATTAATGTGGAAGTGATAAAATGAGTCTTGATAAGGCATTAGAAGCAATAAGAAAAGGGAGAATGATCCTGCTTTTTGATTCCGAGGACAGGGAAGGAGAAACAGACTTTGTGATACCGGCGCAAAACACCACACCAGCTGATGTTGCTCTCATGAGGCGCGATGGCGGGGGGCTTATATGCGTTGCTATCTATGGAAAAGCTGCGGATAAGTTAGGATTGCCTTTCATGTCGGATGTCTTAAGGAGCGTCTCAAATAATGGTCATAAATCCCTTATCAGCCTCGTAGAAAAGAAAGGTGACATCTCCTACGACTCCCGTTCATCGTTCTCGCTCTGGGTCAATCACAGGGAGAATTTCACGGGTATCACCGATAATGACCGCGCCTTTACCATTAGAAAAGTAGGCGAAACAGTAGAGCGTGTCCTGAACGGTGAAATAATTAATTTCGGTGACGATTTCAGATCACCCGGCCATGTCGCATTGCTTCGCGCCGCTTCAGGTCTTTTGAGCGAGAGGCGTGGGCAGACCGAGCTATCCATTGAACTTGCAATAAAAGCAGGTGTCTCTCCTTCTATGGTAGTTTGCGAGATGCTTGATGATAGAACAGGCAAAGCACTTTCGAAAGAAGATGCGATCAAGTATTCAATCCTTCACAAGATACCTTTTGTTGAAGGAAAAGATCTTGATGGGATTTAAAGTTGGTTTCCGCTGACCCGTTGGGGGTAGTCGAATAAAGAAGAGAGAGAAATCGCTCTTCTTTATTCGACATTATTTCTGTAACCCAAGTTTGACAGATTCCATTCCTTTTTAATGATACTTTCCTCTCTTTTATCAAATAATTAAGGATTTTTGTCAGGAAATCTATTTGACAGGTACAAAATATTCCACTTATTCTATGCCATTTGA
>Ga0209540_10002595_pt1 | contig 12781 bp, 12 predicted proteins | sample BarGraIncu01121A_FD_184501 | JGI IMG/M metagenome (GOLD analysis project Ga0209540, IMG submission 184501) | Arctic peat soil microbial communities from Barrow, Alaska - Barrow Graham LP Incubations 011-21A (SPAdes) (version 2) | ecosystem: Environmental > Terrestrial > Soil > Wetlands > Peat... | reverse complement strand
CAGGGAACAGGGACATGCTGACCGGCAAACCGTTCTGGTCGATGAACAGGCCCATCTGGACAATTGGGTCTACCCGGTGCTCCTTGGAAACGCCGCGTTTGCGCAGTTCTCCGTCCTCGTCCGGAAAATCAATCTCAAAGAAATAGTTGGTCACATCGTAGAAGGCATACTTCAGATCCCGCCCGATCAGGGTCTTGACCCGCTCGTCCAGAGATTGCTGCAGGTCGACACTGAACGCGGCCATCTGATCCAGCGCCCTATAGACATTAGCCAGCTCGATTGACGGATCCCAGCCGTAGAATGCGTTTTGCCGCTGTGTGCTGGCCCGTTTCGAATCAGGCGACAGGATCCGCATGAAGACCAAGAGCCGGAAGACCTCATCCAGCGAGTAGTTCCCCCGAAATCCGGAACGCTTCTCATACTGCCGGATACATTCGGAAATCCCCAGCGCGTTATACACGGCTTCCAGGTATTTGTACCCGTAATTATATTTGCGGTTCTGGCCGCTGTACATCTTGTTCGAGCTGATCTGCTCCCGGTTGCCCGGATCGGCGTCAAACGCCTCAACTTCCCGCATGAACGCTTCCGGATCAGCCTGATCCTCCAGATAGCCGAAACTCTTCAAGGTTCTGTGCCTTGGCGGATTACCCGGAGCAGGTCTATATCCTTCTGTCACACGAATATAGGTCTTTGTCGTATCGTCCTTCATTTTGATTTTATCACGCTTGATCAAGAGACCACCCCCTTCATTATTATATAGCTCAACGAAGCTCAACGCAATGGGGGTAACAAAAATGTAATATAAGAAAAACCCCGAAAAAGCCGTGGTACAGCCTTCTCGGGGTATTGGTCAGGTGTTTATTGATGGCTGGATTTAGGTTAAACTGTAAAAGTCAGGGTGAAGGACGAGAATTGTCAGAATTGGGAATTCATACATAAATAACAGTTGACGATTATTATTTATTCTACATAGCTGCGGGCGTCTTTCTGCCTGCAGCTATGTTTTTTCATTATGAATGCTATAAATCTGTGTTATAATTTATTCAAATTTATGCGCTAGAGAGATTGAATAATATGAAAAAACTATTGATTATTCCTGCTTACAATGAGGCTGATAATCTGGTTGAGCTTGTTGCGGAAATCCGGCAGAAGGTTTCTGGTTATGACTATATTATTGTGAATGACGGATCGAAGGACCATACGGTCCAAGTGTGCAGCGACAACAAGCTGAACGCGCTTCATCTGAGTAATAATCTGGGGATCGGCGGCGCCGTACAGGCGGGTTATCTTTATGCCATCCGCCACAACTATGATATTGCCGTCCAGATCGATGGTGACGGCCAGCATGACCCGGCGTACCTGGATATTCTTATCCAGCCGATTGTTGACGGTCTGGCGGACTTTACGATTGGATCTCGGTTCATTGAGAAGGAAGGGTTCCAGTCATCCGGGCTGCGGCGCGCAGGCATCCTCTGGCTCGACGCAATCCTCAAGAGAAGTACGGGGCTCGACATTACCGATGCGACTTCCGGGTTTCGGGCCTGCGATCAGGCAGTCATGCATGTTTTTGCTTCTTATTATCCCAAGGACTATCCCGAACCGGAAACAATTGCGGACCTGTACCGCCACAATTTCCGGATCAGGGAGATTCCCGTTGTCATGCGTGAAAGACAGATAGGCGTGAGTTCCATCCGGTTTTTCAAACCAATATACTATATGATGAAAGTAACGCTCTCGATTCTGGTATCACGGTTAAAGCGGCACAAGAAATAAATGGAGGACCGGCAGTATGAGTCTATTTACACAAATATTTGTTGCACTTATTATCCTGGGCTTTCTCTTCTATGTGGTTTCTAAGCTGCGCCGGGAAGAGATTGAATTCAAATATGCACTGGTCTGGATTATAAGCGGAATCATTATCCTTCTGCTCTCGATCTTTCCGGGTATTCTCTCGTGGATTGCGGCATCCATCGGTGTAGGACTCCCGCTCAATCTTGTATTCTTTCTTGGCATCATTCTTAACCTGATCATTTCCTTCGCCCTGACGGTCACATATTCCAAATTGAAGAACATGATCTACCGGGTGACACAGATGAATGCGATTCTTGATAATGATCTTACAAGGACCAGGGAAGAGATGGAAAAGATCAATAAGGATGCCGTTGAAAAATGATTCGCGTCAAATGTATTTCACAGGAGGTGTTTCTATGCAGATTCGGGTTGCGGACCATATTGCGAACCTTCTGGCGAAACATTCTATTCATCAGTTGTTTAGTGTCACTGGCGGAGGAGCCATGTTCCTCAACGATGCTTTCGGCCGCCACACATCGCTTTCCGTTGTATATAATCACCATGAACAGGCCTGCGCAATGGCAGCAGAAAGTTACGCCCGCCTTACCGGCCAAATTGCAGCGGTGTGCGTTACTTCCGGACCCGGAGGAACAAATGCGATTACGGGGGTTCTTGGAGGCTGGCTTGACTCGATTCCGATGCTCGTGATTTCCGGGCAGGTGCGATATGATACGACAGTGCATTCTACCGGCAAACCGATGCGCCAACTGGGTGATCAGGAATATGAGATTACCCGCTCTATCGCTCCTATGACCAAATATGCGTGCATGGTTCTGGATCCTCTGATGATTGAATATCATATAGAAAAATCGATTTATATTGCGATGCATGGTCGGCAGGGTCCGTGCTGGGTTGATGTGCCGCTTAATATTCAGGCGGCTATTATTGAGACAAATGATCTGATCAAATATGATCCTGCCGAAGATGCAGGGGAGATTCCCCAACCAATTTCTCCGGAAACTGCACATAAAGTTATTGAACATCTTAAGAATGCAAAACGGCCGCTGATATTGGCCGGTTCGGCGATTCGACTGGCACACTGCCATGACGAGTTTGTTAAGTTGATTGATGAGCTTAATATTCCTGTCGTTACGGCCTGGAATGCGCATGACACGATTTGGAACGAACATCCTCTTTATATGGGCCGTCCAAGCACACTTGGAGATCGTCCGGGTAATTTGATTTTGCAGAACTGTGATGTCCTTCTGGTACTGGGAAGCCGCCTCAATGTCCGCCAGATCAGTTTTAACTGGAAGTCGTTCGCCAAAGATGCTTATAAGATAGCTGTTGATATTGATCCTCTGGAGCTTTCAAAACCAACTCTCTCTTTGGACATGCCTATTTTAGGTGATGTTGCAGACCTGGTAGATCTTTTAGCCCGGGAACTGAATAATCATCCTTTAGAGCCGAAACAAAAATGGATTGATGCGTGCCGGGAGATCAAGGAAAAATATCCGGTGATCTCTGCATGCTATTTCGATAAAAAGTCACCGGTTAACCCATATTGTTTTATGGAATCCCTGTTTGATAAGCTGTACTCTGATGAAGTGATTATTACAGGAAATGGCTCTGCATGTGTCTGTGCATTTCAGTCAGCATACCTGAAAAAGGGACAGCGCCTGTATACAAATTCAGGTTGTGCCTCCATGGGTTACGGCCTGCCTGCCGCAATTGGTGCAGCGATAGCCCGGGACGGGAAGCGAGTGATATGCATTGAGGGCGACGGCAGCATTCAGATGAATCTGCAGGAGCTGCAGACTGTTGTGTATCACCGCCTGCCAATAATAATAATAGTCCTGAATAATGACGGGTATCATTCTATTCGACAGACGCAATCCGGTTTTTTCGGGCAGCCGCTGCATGGAGTCAACAGTCAGACCGGCATCGGATTTGCCCCGTTTTCCAAGCTCGCCCCGGCATTTGGCCTTCCTTATTTTTGTGTTGACTCACTTGATACAATGGAGGATGTACTTGGTATAGCTTTGGCGCAGACGGGACCTGCTTTGATTGAGGTGATGGTAGACAGTGAACAGCCATTTGCGCCCAAACTGGCGTCCAGACGCCTGGAAGATGGTACAATGTATTCACCGCCACTTGATGATATGACACCTTTCCTTGATAGAGCGGAATATGAAGATGCACGGCGTCTTTTGCAGGAGTCAGGCTGCTAGACTTATCAATCAAAATGCTCTTTTTCTTATGCTGGACAAATGCACATGATGCCGGAAAAAAGGAGGATGTTACGATGAATACTACTGAGAAAAGAATGCTTGAGTTGCTTCGCGATCTCCGTGATAACCATGGGGTAGATGCCATCAAAGCAGAATTCGAAGCGGAAGGATCCCGCATGGATGAGCTTGTTAAGCTTAACGAAATCGTATTCCGTGCAGACATGGATCTGTTTATCAAAATCGGGGGCTGTGAAGCTGTCCGTGATCTGGATCAGTGCCGTCTTCTGGGTGCAACCGGAATTATGGCGCCGATGATTGAGACGCCTTTTGCGATGTCCAAATTTGTCGGCGCGGTTAATAAGGTATATAAAAAAGACGAGCAGAAGGATATTAATTTTATTATTAATGCAGAAACCAGGACTTGTGTTGAGAACCTTGACGCGATTCTTGATGCACACGGGGGCATTCTCAATTATGTAGTTGTCGGTCGTGTCGACTTATCCGGATCATATGGTCTGGGCCGGTCAGAAATCAACGGAGAATTTGCATATAAAATAACGCGCGAGATTTGTGAGCGGTCTAGAGCAAAAGGCTTCAAGGCCGGTATGGGTGGAGGAATCTCAATGGATGCTCTTCCATTTGTTGAGAAAATGAGCGATGTAATCGATCGATTTGAGACCCGCAAGGTCGTCTTTTCAAAAGAAGCGATCAATAAAGACCTCCGCAAAGGTCTGACAAAGGCGATGGAGTTCGAGATGCTGTACCTGAAGAACAAGTGTGATTTCTATGATCGCATGGCTTTCGAAGACAGAGACCGTCTTACTATGCTTGAAGGACGTCTGGCTGCAGCTCAAAAGGATCTTTTGATGTGAGGTGAGGATAGTTATGATGAAAACAGTACTTGTTACCGGCGGAAGCCGGGGTATCGGAAAAGCCATCGTACAGAAATTCGAAGCGGAAGGGTATCATACCTTTGCTCCGAGCCATCAGGAGCTTAATTTGGATTCTGTTGAATCCGTCGATGCCTTTATTGAAGCGCACAGAAAAGCAGGATTTGATGTAATTATTAATAATGCAGGAATCAACGAGATTAGTCTTCTGGAAAATATTACTGACGATCAGCTGGACAGGATGATGCAGATAAATCTGCTTTCGCCGATCCGCCTGCTTCGGGGTTTGGTTGGACCAATGAAGGAAAACAAGTACGGGAAAATAGTTAACATCGGATCCATTTGGGCGGTAGTATCCAAGGAAGGCCGTCTGGTGTACTCTGCTACCAAAAATGCCCTGCATGGTGTGACAAACACATTGGCACTGGAGCTTGGACCATATAATATCCTTGTTAACACTGTATGTCCCGGGTATGTTCTTACAGAGCTAACCCGAAAGAATAATACAGTAGAGGAAATCGAGATAATCAGCAGTACGCTGCCTCTGAGAAGAATGGCACAGCCAGAGGAAATTGCGAATTTTGTATACTTTCTGGCATCTGAAAATAATACTTTTATTACTGGTCAAAAAATAGCCATTGATGGAGGATTTACCATACAATGAATATCAAGTCCCACATTAAGGATTATTCCGCTGAAATCGAACCCGATTTTTCGTTTTTTACTGAATTGAAGACGAAGAAGAATTCACTGGTTGTCGTAGACAGGAATGTGTTCAATATATATAGAACAATACTTTTTCAGGATATAGACGAATCGCGTCTGTTCATTATGGATGCCGCCGAAGAAAACAAGACAATGGAGACGGTGCTGCAGATATGCGAGAAATTCACTTTGCTGTCTGCAAAAAGAAACGCTCTTTTGATTTCGATTGGAGGAGGCATTGTCCAGGACATTACCGGATTTGCAGCGAACATACTCTATAGGGGGATCCGCTGGATTTTTGTTCCGACTACACTTCTTGCTTGCTGTGACAGCTGCATAGGTTCGAAAACATCCTTGAATTATAAGCAGTTTAAGAATCTTTTGGGCACTTTTTACCCGCCGGATGAACTGTATATTTGCTCAAAATTCTTTAATACCCTTACCGATCTGGATTTTATGAGCGGATTAGGCGAGGTTGTGAAGTTCAATGTGATGTCCGGTGAGGCAGGTGTTGATTTAATTGAACACGACATTGATCTGTTATTAGCTCGGGATTCAGATACGCTCAACCGCTTTGTGGAACGTTCCCTGCATTTCAAAAAGCCATATATTGAAAAGGATGAATTTGACAAAGGGGAGAGAATTAATCTGAACTTTGCACATACATTCGGCCATGCCATAGAGAGCGTCAGCGGCTACAATATTCCGCATGGTTCTGCTGTTGCGATCGGTATGCTGATTGCCAACAGGATATCGGTGACCCGCGGATATTTGGATGCCGCCATGGCAGCAAGAATAGAAACGATATGCCGGAAAATACTTACCCTGCATATTGAACCGGGGTATTTTCAGTTCGAATCCATAATCAATGCGATTAGAAAAGACAAAAAGCAGATCAATGAATCGCTAACAGCTGTGCTGCTTTCAAACAACATGAATATTCAGGTATACCACGATATTCATGAATCGGAAATTGAAGAAGCAATCTGTTACGTGTTGAAGCAGTTAGGCATTACTCCCTGCTGTCGATAATGTATTGTCTGAGCTGAGTCAGGCAGAGATCACGGGCATCTTCACCCTGAGCATAAGCCTTGTACCAGGAGACTGTCTTTTCGAGTGTAACGGGCAGATGCCACACGGGATGCCAGCCCAGGCGATTCTCGATTTTTGAAATATCCAGCTGCAGATATCCAGCCTCATGAGGCTGCGGATTAGAATCAATCTGGAAAGAAGCACCCTCACCCCAGTTATTGCAGATGGTGCGTACAATATATTCGACATCACGGGCTTCATCGTTGCGCGGACCAATATTCCAGCTTTCGGAATATGCCGGGCCATCGGAGAAGAGCTTCTGTGCTAATTGAAGATAAGCGCCGACCGGTTCGAGAACATGCTGCCAGGGACGTGTAGCATAGGGCGAACGGATGTTTACAGGGGTTCCGGCCATCACTGCACGCATGATATCCGGAATTAACCGGTCATCGGCCCAGTCGCCTCCGCCAATGACATTACCGGCTCTTGCAGATGCTAATGCGACCTTATGCGTACCGTATTGGGAAGGGTTAAAATAGCTGTGGCGGTATGAGGACGTGACCAGTTCAGCACAACCTTTACTGCTGGAGTATGGATCGTATCCGCCCATTGGCTCGTTCTCCCGATAACCCCACACCCATTCCCTGTTTTCATAGCATTTGTCTGTAGTGACAATGACAACAGAACGTATGCCCGGGGTGTGCCTGACGGCCTCCAGTAAATTAACCGTCCCCATTACATTGATCGCATAGGTTTCGACCGGAAAATTGTAGGATTCGCGTACAAGAGGCTGGGCAGCCATGTGTATTACAATTTCCGGCTGTGTATCGGCAAATACTTTTCTGACAGCAGCCGGATCGCGAATGTCTCCGATAACCGATGTCATCCCTTCAGCCACATGGGCGTCTTCAAAAAGAGAAGGACTGGTAGGCGGGGGTAAAGCAAATCCTGTCAGCTTCGCGCCCATTTCTTTGAGCCATACTGACATCCAGGAACCCTTGAACCCTGTGTGTCCCGTCAGTAAAACACGTTTACCGTTCCAAAAAGAAGGATCAACTACTGCGTGTGACATGTATTTCTCCTTTTAATTACCAGATCTTCCATGGGGCATTTCCTTCTGACCAAAGCTGATCGAGGGCCTGCTTGTCACGCAGGGTATCCATGGGCTTCCAAAATCCTTCATGACGGTAGCAGGCAAGCTTCCCTTCGTGTGCAAGGATCTCCAGAGGCTCTCGCTCCAGAATGGATGAATCGCCGTCAAGATAGTTGAAAATTTCCGGCTCGATCACCATAAAGCCGCCGTTGACCCAGGTTCCGTCGCCTTTGGGCTTTTCGGCAAACCCGGTAATGTGATCGTCTTCAGTAAGGGAAAGTGAACCGAACCGGCCGTCAAGCTGAACTCCTGTCAGCGTGCAGACAGCCCCTGACTTACGATGCTGTTCGACGACAGCCGGAATATGCACATCTGATACGCCATCACCATATGTTAGAAGAAAAGTCTCGTCTCCGACATAAGACTGGATGCGCTTGATGCGGCCGCCGGTCATTGTATCCAGGCCGGTATTCACCAGTGTGACACTCCAGGGTTCGGCGATGCTTTTGTGAATGATATTTTGGTTTCCATCCCTGAAGTCAAAGGTAACATCTGACATAAGCATATAGTAATCGGCAAAATATTCTTTGATCATGTGACCTTTATATCCCAGACAAATAATAAATTCGTTAAATCCAAAGTGAGAGTATATTTTCATAATATGCCAAAGGATAGGGTACTCACCGATCTCAATCATCGGTTTTGGCTTAAGGTGTGATTCTTCACTGATACGGGTACCATACCCTCCTGCCAGGATGACTACTTTCATAACTTCTTTGCAGACAAAACGATGCATTCACTAATGGAATTGCCTGCGCCTCCCTTCCTTTTCTGAGGCTATTATACACTATACTAGCAATGAAAAAAATGATACAATTGTGCTGCTGTTTGTGGACAGAGGAGATTTAACTATGAGGATATTATTGACGGGCGGCTCGGGGTTTATCGGCAAAAATATAATCGGGATGCTGAAGTGGAATCACGAAATATTGGCTCCATCACACAGTGAACTGGATTTATGCGATATGGCATCCGTTCAAAGGTGGTTCAGCAATAATAGAATTGATGCAGTAATACATGCTGCCGCCAGACCGGGACACCGGAATTCTGCCGAACCTGTACAGATATTAAGTAAAAATCTACATATGTTTGCGAATCTTCTGGAGACAACCCGCCAAAACGAAATTCCGCGTTTTCTTTTTCTTGGATCAGGGTCGGAGTACGATATGCAGAATTATCGTCCGCATATGAGGGAAGAGAGCCTGGGTGATTTTATCCCTGCCGATGATACAGGCTTCTCCAAATATATCAGTACACGGATTATTCAAGGTATGTCAGGCTGCATAAATGTGCGATTTTTTGGAATTTTTGGAAAACATGAAGATTACGTAATTCGTTTTATTTCCAACGCAATCTGCAAAACTCTTTTTGATTTGCCAATCACCCTTCGTCAGGACCGGCAATTTGATTACACGTATATTGATGACGGTGTACGTGCAATTGAGCGTTTTCTTGAAGTACCGCTGGAACGATTGAAGTATAATGATTATAACGTGACACCTGATGAGACGATGAGTCTGCTTGGACTTGCTGAACTGGTCCGAAATGTATCAGGCAAAAAGGATCTTCCGATTCTGGTTGGAGCACCGGGAGAAGACTTGGAATACAGTGGAAATAATCAAAGGTTTAAGGATCTTTTCCCGGACTTTGAATTTATCTCAATAGAGAATTCTGTCCGATTACTGTACAATTGGTATGCTTCCCATATCGAAATGATTGACAGGAATATGCTTCTTTTCGATAAATAAAGATTTTCCGGGTGCGATTTTTGCAACAAACGTTGATAGGAGAAGACTCAATGAAAAAAATCAGCATTATGACGGCCTGCTATAACGAAGAGGAAAACGTTGTCCAGCTGGTAGCTGCAGTCCGGAAAATCATGGAAGATGAGCTTCCCGGTTATGATTACGAACATATTTTCATTGATAACTGTTCTGAGGACTCAACACTCTCATTGCTCCGCGAGGTCTGTAAAAAGGACTTACATGTCAAAGTGATTGAAAATGCCAGGAATTTCGGTCATGTCCGGTCTCCGGTTTATGGCCTCTTGCAGACATCCGGAGATTGCACTGTCAGTATGGCCGCCGATTTTCAGGAACCGCCTGCCATGATTCCTACATTCGTTAAAAAATGGGAGGAAGGGTTCAAAGTGGTATGTGCGGTTAAGACATCAAGTAAAGAAAATCACATGATGTTCGGTATTCGCAGAATTTATTACAATATGGTTAAAAAAATGTCGGAAGTTGATTCTATTGATAATTTTACCGGCTTTGGTCTCTATGACAAGCAGGTGATTGCCGCCCTTCGCCTTATGGAGGATCCGTATCCATACTTTCGCGGGCTGATCTGTGAAATCGGCTTCAAACGTGCAATCATTGAATTCAACCAGCCAAAGCGCGAACGCGGAAGGACACATAATAATTTCTATTCGCTGTTTGATATGGCGATGCTCGGCATCACGGCAAACTCCAAAGTACCCCTGCGTCTGGCAACAATCGCCGGTTTTGTGTTTTCAGTCATTGCATTTGTCGGTGCATTGGTTTATTTGATTCTTAAGCTGGTTTATTGGTACACCATGCCGATGGGAATTGCACCCCTTGTTATCGGTGTATTTATGTTTTCGTCGGTTCAGCTGTTTTTTATTGGACTGCTGGGCGAATATATTGCTCAGATTCTCACGAAAGTTACCAACCGCCCGCTTGTAATTGAGAGTGAAAGAATTAATTTTGACGACGACAAGAAGTGAGGACTCCATATATGGCACTTGATAAAGCAAAAATACTTCGTGAACAGATTCTTGATCTGACCCGCGAATATTATAAAGAGCAGTTCGCAGAGAAGAAGCCCTATGAGCCCGGCGACCGCATCTCATACGGCGGACGATGTTTTGACGAGAAGGAAATTGTCTCCCTTGTGGATTCCTCGCTGGATTTCTGGCTGACTTCCGGGAAGTACTGCACGCAGTTCGAATCGGAATTCGCCAAATATCTGGGACTGTCTTTCTGTTCACTTACTAATTCAGGATCTTCGGCTAATCTTCTTGCCTTTATGGCGCTTACTTCTCCTCTACTCGGGGAGCGAAGGATCAAGCCGGGTGATGAAGTCATCACGGTGGCCTGCGGATTTCCGACAACGATTGCGCCGATTATGCAGTATGGAGCGGTTCCGGTATTCATTGACGTGACGCTTCCGACCTATAACCTCGACGTGACACAGCTCGAAGCTGCACTTTCGCCCCGGACAAAAGCGGTTATGGCTGCTCATACGCTCGGCAACCCTTTTGATCTGCGGGCTGTGACAGCCTTCTGCGGGAAGCACAGCCTATGGCTGATCGAGGACAACTGTGATGCGCTCGGCAGCGTTTATGAGATGCCTGAGGGCCCCAGGCTCACCGGTACAATCGGCGACCTCGGTACGTCCAGCTTTTATCCGCCGCACCACATGACGATGGGTGAGGGCGGAGCCGTATACACCAACAGCGCACAGCTGCGGCGTCTCGTGGAATCTTTCCGGGACTGGGGACGTGACTGTTACTGTGCTTCCGGTAAGGATGACACGTGCCGGCACCGTTTTGACGGACAATACGGGCAGCTCCCTTCCGGATACGATCACAAATATGTGTATTCCCATCTGGGCTATAACATGAAGGCGACCGAAATGCAGGCTGCGATCGGTGTCGAGCAGCTTGTTAAGCTTCCCTCGTTTGTTGAGATGCGCAGGACGAACTGGCAGTATCTTCGTGATCAGCTGGCGCCTCTTTCCAATGTGTTCATCCTGCCGGAGGCGACAGAATATTCGCAGCCAAGCTGGTTTGGGTTTCTTCTGACAATTCGTGAGGATGCAGGATTTGGCAGGGAAGAGATCGTACGAGAACTCGAGGGTAAAAATATCCAGACCCGCATGCTTTTTGCAGGCAACCTGATATATCACCCCTGTTTCGATCCGTATCGCGCCTCGGGTGAAGGGTACCGTGTCGTCGGAGAGCTTGAAAATACGGATCTGGTGATGAACCGGACATTCTGGATCGGCGTATATCCGGGTATGGACAAGCCGCGCCTCGACCGAATGGTTGAAGTGATCAAGGATTTTGTTCGGAATAAGTGATTGTGCCGGTAGTTTTGCCGGGAACGTAAAATATGTCAGGCGAAAGGTTAATGCGCAGATAATGAAAAAACGGATGCAAAGAATGCATGATACGAAACTATATAAGAAGTTCCATCAGTTTTTCAAATTCTGCATTGTGGGAGGCACGAACTTTCTGATTGCCCTCATTGTGTACTACCTTGTGTTATGGATTTTTGGATGCTTTCCTGCCGGACTGCAGTCTTCGAATTTTCTGGTGTCATTTTCGTTCCGTAATGATTCTCAGATTGCCAATGTGTTTGCTTTTGTGATCAGCGTTCTGAATGCATATTTACTGAACCGTGTTTGGGTTTTTCGAAAAGAAGCCAAAAAGGCGGCGAAGGGTGCTGTATTCCGCTTCTTTGCCAGCTATGGGGTTACATTTTTACTGTCTATATTTCTGATATGGTTATGGGTAGAAGTTTTTTCTATTTCTAAGTTGATTGTGCCGTTTCTTAATGTCCTGATTACAACACCGATTAATTTTTTGCTTAGCAAGTACTTTTCTTTCCGCAAAAAGAAAACGCATATCGCCGGCATTGAGTTGGCGCCATTTGAGACATCTGATCAGGATGAAGACCGGGTGCAGTGATTAAAATAGAATCTGAGTGAAGAAGGATACAATCTCTCAGGAACCTAACCCGAAATAAGGCAGCACATATTTATAAATCCCCTGTGCTACGCCGGATTCCATATTCGTTCCGGTGACGTAACGGGCTTGTGCTTTGGCTTTATTATGACCGTGGCCCATTGCAATTCCCAAAGCGCCGCAGGTGAACATGCTGATATCATTCTCGCTGTCGCCGAATACGGCTATATTTTCGACAGGGATACTTAAATATTTGCTCAAAGCAAGG
>Ga0209540_10002594_pt1 | contig 12782 bp, 11 predicted proteins | sample BarGraIncu01121A_FD_184501 | JGI IMG/M metagenome (GOLD analysis project Ga0209540, IMG submission 184501) | Arctic peat soil microbial communities from Barrow, Alaska - Barrow Graham LP Incubations 011-21A (SPAdes) (version 2) | ecosystem: Environmental > Terrestrial > Soil > Wetlands > Peat... | reverse complement strand
GGGTCGCTTGCACTGGCAGGTCCGGTTCGGGCAAGTCGACCCTCCTCAACGTTCTGGGCCTGCTCGACAGCGCCGACGGTGGCAGGTACCTGCTCGCCGGCCAGGACGTCAGCCAGCTCGACGACGCCGGTCGTGCGCACATGCGGAACCAGCTCCTGGGTTTCGTGTTCCAGCTGCACAACCTGCTGCCGCGAACCACAGCGCTCGAGAACGTCGCCACGCCATTGGTCTATCGAGGCGTGAAGCGCTCTGATCGACTACGTCTCGCGCGCGAGGCGCTCGGCGCGGTCGGCCTGGCCGACCGCGCCGACCACGACCCCAACGAGCTGTCGGGTGGGCAGATGCAGCGCGTGGCGATCGCTCGGGCGCTCGTCGGCGACCCCGGGGTACTGCTCGTCGACGAGCCCACGGGCAACCTCGACCTCACGGCCACGGCCGAGATCCTCGAGCTCCTCGACCGGCTGCACGACCAGGGCCGCACCATCGTCATGATCACGCACGAAGAAGACGTCGCCGAGCATGCCGACAGGCGGCTGGTGCTCGGCGACGGCATCCTGCACGACTTCCACTCTGAATCCGCGGAGGCACACAAGTGAACCCATCCCTCACCGGCCGGCCACGCCGCAACGTCCGCCCAGCGGGCATGGCGCTCCTTTCCGTCCTCGTCCTTGCGGCGCTGGCCGCCGCCCTCGCGGGCTGCGGCTCGAAGTCCTCGAATACGCCGGCAGCCGGCGCAACACCGACGGCGATCCAGGTCATGGCGACGGCCACGCGCGGCAATCTCACGCAGTCAACTATGGGCACGGCCAAGGTGACGAAGTCCGGCGGCAGACTGTTGGTCGTCGCGACCATCGATGCGCAAAGCGCTTCGTCGGTGGCCGAAGGCCAGACCGCTATCGTCTTCTTTCTGCGCGGCGGGAGCTTCCCGCAGGCCGGCCAGAGCGGCATGCCGCAGCCGCAGGGGAGCGGCATGCCCCAGAGTGCGCCGAGCGGCATGCCTCAACCCCAAGGGAGTGGTATGCCGCAGCCGCCGGGCAGTGGCGCCCCGTTCCCCCAAGGCGGCCAGGGCGGATTCCCCGGCGGCCAGGGTGGCTTCCCCGGCGGCCAGCGTGGTGGCGCCGCCGGCACCGTGACCGCGGTCACCACCAACTCCGACGGCAGCGCCGCCGCGACCATCTCCGTGGACAAGCTCCCCTCGGGCGCCAAGAACGGCTCAAGCGGCTTCGCCCGCATCGAGGTCAAGGTCCTGGCCAGCAACGTCGTCTTGATTCCCACCGCAGCCGTCAAGGGCAGCGGAAGCTCGGCCACCGTGCAGGTCAGCGCGAACGGCACGACGGAGACACGCACGGTCACCGCCGGGCAGCAGTCCGGCGGCATGACCGAGATCGTTTCGGGACTGAACGAGGGCGAGAACGTCGTGTACTCGCAGGCGTTCCGCGGCTTCCCCGGGCGCGGGCAGAGCGGCGCACCGTTCCCGCAGGGCGGCCAGAGCGGCATGCCGTTTCCGCAGCAGGGCGGCCAGTCCGGGGGGAGCTTCTGATGACTTGTCTTGATGGACGGCCGGCCGGCGCGGCGAGTAGCGAGCTGAGTGGAGGAGTACGGGAATGAAGAAGAAGCGTTGGCTGATTGTCGCGATCTTCGTGATCCTGGTTGCCGCGGTGGCCGCGGGAGCCTACCTTTGGTTCGGCCGCACTACGCCGTCGAGCGTGCACTACCTGACGGCGAAGGTGACTAAGGGCACAGTCTCACAGACCGTTTCCGCCGACTTCGCCCTGAGCTCCGCCAACGGCACCACGTCGATCGCCCTGGGCGGCGGGGCGGCGAGCTCCTCGTCGAACTCATCCTCGACCAGCTCGCCGTCCGCGACCACGTCGAGCGTCGATTCGTCGACTTCACTCGCGTCGGCCGAGGTCCCGGCGTCGAGCCATGCGAGCGAAACGGCCACGGCCGTCTACGCCGCGTACACAGGGCATGGCTCGGCCGTGACGCTCCACGCGAGCGATGCGCTGCCTGCGGCCTTCGGCGATTCGGGGAGTCCGTCCCCCTCGCCCACCCCGACCGAGACGCCGACCCCGACGCCGACCCCGACGCCGACCCCGTCCCCCACGAGGACGAATACACCATTCCCCTCGCCCTCGCCTTCGCCTTCCGCGACCAGCTTCCCGTCCGGCGGCGGCGGGAGCTCCGGCTTCTCCGGCGGGGGCCTCTCCGGCGGCTCTGCGGCGGGGGCCAGCTCCGCGACGACCGGTTCGTCGACTACGACGTACAGTGGCGTCGTCACGCGCCTCGTCCAGCCCGCCGGCGCCACGCCCGAGACGCTCGAGCGGCTGCTCTTCGTCTCCGGCAAGCCCGTGTTCGCCTTCGTCAGCGCGACGCCGCTTTGGAAGAACCTCTCCACGAGCATCGCGACGGGCGCCCAGCGCGTCAACGTGGCCGAGCTTCAGAAGGCCCTCAAGAAGCAGGGCTACTACGAGAAGGCCGTCAACGGGAACTTCAACTCGGCGACCAAGAAGGCGCTCAAGCGTTGGCAGAAGGCCATGGGCGTCAAGGCGACCGGCGTCGTCGACGTGACGAAGTTCGTCTGGATGCCGACGGGCAGCGTGCTCACCGCGTGGTCGGTCAACCTCGGCAGCCACGTAAGCTCGGGTACCGCCCTGGCCTCCGTGGTCTCACCCAGCCGGCTCTCCGCTTCAGCGTCGATCAGCCAGTCAGACATCGCCAGTCTCAAGGTCGGTCAGAAGGCCCAGATGACGATTGACGGCTACACGACGGACGCCTTCACCGGCCGCATCAGCTTCATCTCGAGCGAGCCGGCGTCGAGCAGCTCCTCGGCCGCGAGCTCGTCGAGCTCCACCCAGTACTCCGTCACCATCTCCTCCCAGAGCCTACCGAAGTTCGCAAAGTCGGGGATGACGGGCACGCTCAACATCGTCCTCAAGCAGGCGAGCGACGTGCTCATGGTACCGACTTCAGCCGTCTCAGGCAGCGCCAGCACCTCGTTCGTGCGCGTCATGCAGGACGGCCAGCCGGTCTTCCGCCAGGTCCAGACCGGCATGGCGACCTCCTCCTACACCGAGATCACCAGCGGCCTGACGATGGGTGAGACTGTGGTCACCGGCGAGTACACCGACGGTGCCAGCAGCACCGGCTCGAGCTCTTCGCAGTCGAATCGCCCCGGCGGCGGCGGGTTCCCCGGCAGTGGTGGCGGCTTCCCGGGTGGCGGCTTCCCGGGTGGCGGCTTCCCGGGTGGCGGTGCGCCGCCGTCCGGAGGCGGCCAGTGACCGTCCTTCTCGAGTCGCTGCGCCTGGCGTTCTCGAGCCTGCGCACCAATCCGCTGCGGGCGTTCCTCACGATCCTCGGCATCGTGATCGGCGTCGCGGCGGTGGTCGCGCTGACCTCGATCGGCGGCGGCTCCACTCGAGCCGTCGAAAACCGGTTCAACGCCTTCGGCACCGACACGATCACGGTACAGACGAGCCGCTTCTCGTCCAATGCCACACCAATAACGCAGAGCGACCTCAAGGCCATCCAGCAGACTCCCGGCGTGAAGACGACGGTCTACACGGTCGACACCAACGCCGCTGTCACCTACGGCTCGACCACGGCCCAGGCCAGCGTCACCGGCACGTTTCCAAAGTACAAGGCCATCAACCAGCTGACGATCAAGGCGGGGACGTTCTTCACTCAGTTCGATGTGGACCACGCGCTGCCGGTCGCGGTGCTCGGGTCGACGACCGCCGACGACCTCGGGCTGTCCCCGCTACGTGCCGTGGGCCAGACCATCAACGTCGGCGGCGTGCGCTTCCAGGTCATCGGCGTGCTCGCGTCGCAAGGCGGCCTGAGCTTCGGCTCGGTCGACTCCGCCATCGTTGTGCCGCTCACCTCCATCGAGGGCCGCCTCGTGGCGTTCCACCCCGACATCAGCGAGGTGCGGGTCCAGGCACAGCCGTCCTCCGTAAACACCTTTGAGGCGGCCGTTGAGACGACGCTGCGCGAACAGCACGGGCTCACCTCGAGCGACCAGAACGACTTCCAGATCACCAACGCCAGCTCGATCTCCTCGGCTGTGTCCTCGAGCAGCAAGACGCTGACCAGGCTTATGGCCGCCATCGCCGCCATCAGCCTGATCGTCGGCGGCATCGGCGTCGCCAACGTGATGCTCGTCACCGTGCGAGAGAGGACGCGGGAGATCGGGGTGCGCCGCGCCGTGGGCGCGACGCGGCGCGACATCGTTGTCCAGTTCCTCGTCGACGCCGTCGTGATCAGCCTGATCGGAGGCGCCATCGGGCTCGCTCTGGGGTTCGTCGCCGCCTATGCGGGCGGCTCGGCGCTCAGCGTCGCACCGGTGTTCTCGTGGACGGCAGTGGTGCTCGCCATCGTCGTGGCGATCGCCGTAGGCGTGCTCGCCGGCATCGGCCCGGCCGCCCAGGCGTCGTCGGTTGAGCCGACGAACGCGCTGCGCTACGAGTAGGTGAGGTGACTTGTATGGTCTCGCTGAGGTACTGGGCTGACTTGGAGTGCAACGGGCATGATGCGCACTGATGCGGGTCTCCGAGGTGAAGGAAGGTCGCTCTACGACACTCCTCCGCCGACACGCAGCCCACTCGACGAAGGGGCTCGTGCGTCTCGGTCAGCATTGCGGAAACGACGAGTCACACTTGTAGTTGCACGATGGGTGCACACGGCCTTGCGAAACTCGCTTAGTCTCTTACGTCATGAGGGGAGACTCGCGGCCCGGGCCCGCCGTGCAAAGGCGGCGCTCTCCCAACTGAGCTAGCGGCCCACGAAGGGGACAAGTATAGCGCGTGAGACTAGGAAGGCCCGAACGATCATAGAAGGGTTGCAGAGGGGTTGCATGGCGCGCGCCACCATGAAGACCGGGAAGACGATGCAGACGAAGGCGAGCCCCGATGGCGCGATAGCCCACAGCTTCGGTCTCCTTTGTCGCTTCGGTCGCAGACCGCACGACGAAATCGCCTGCTACCACATGCGTTCCCGTGCGTATTCTGACCCGGGACTTGCGCGCTCCGTTTGTCCGTCTTGTTCCAGGAAGGACTTGTAGGGTGAATACACAAACCGGTCTGACGTGCTGACCACCACGTGATTGGCCACAGCTACTTGTGTACGACTCGCCTCGATGAGTCCGCCCTCTTCCTCGCAGGACCCATAGAGCAGAAGTCTCTTCGTTAGAGGGAAGAAGACGTGGGTGTTGCGATCTGCGAAGCCAGGTCTGACACCGACGGAGTGCGCTCTCTTCCAAAGAAGCGCCACAGGACAATCGGAGGTAGCGAAGTACTCCTTGTCCTTCTCCGCGACCCAGAGAGTCCACGCACGCTCCGTAAGGAGACGAAGAATCTCCTCTTCCCCCGAGAAGCTCTGGAGGAGAAACCAGTCTGGATCGTCCGCATCCATGCGGAAGTCGGGTGACTTCATGAACGCAAGCAGCTCCGCCGCTTCGGCATCCGAGAGTTCAAGCCCGATCCGCTCTGACTCCTTCTTGAACTCCTCGGAATTGCGAAAGCTGTGTGCTTTGAGCCGCATGTCAAGGGTGGCCTGGCTGCTGGCCAGGTTCACCAGGAGCCGGCGGAAGAAGGGGCTTCGCAAGTACATGATGCAGGCGTAGTGGAGCAGTATGAGGAGCTCGTTCTCGTCCGGCTCATGGAACGCTCCATCAAAGCCGGGCTCACCTACCTCGCTCTCCAGCTTTGAGAGGACCTGCGCCCCATCGTCATCGACTTTGGCTAGCGCATGCTCGATGTCCATATCCATGTCATCTGCCGGATTGCTCATGAAGCGGTAGAGATCTCTCACATAGCCTGTTTCGTCTGGCTTCTGGCGAAATGACTTCCGCTGCTCATAGTCATGAATGCAGAGGTAGTCCTCGCGAGTGCCTAGCAGGCTGCTGAAATAGTCGCTGGCTCACTCGTCCGGCGAAGGTCTGCAGCCTCGGTTTGCCTACCTCGGACTGCCCTCATCTGATAGAATAATCCCTGCAAATCACGAATAGGGAGGACGTTGTGCGGGGAGACGAGCAGAGGCAGGCCGGGTTCATCGTCATGACGACTCTCGAAGACGTTGTGCCCGCTGACCACCCCTTGCGCGCGATCCGCACGATGGTCGACGCCGCCCTCGAGAAGATGAGCCCCGAGCTCGAGGCCCTCTACGCCTCCGGTGGCCGGCCCTCGGTCGCTCCCGAGTACCTGCTGCGCGCGCAGCTCGTCCAGATCCTCTATGCGATCCCCTCGGAGCGGCGCCTCGTCGAGCAGCTCCGCTACAACCTCCTGCTGCGCTGGTTCGTCGGTCTGCCCCTCGACGAGCCGGTCTTCCACGCCACGAGCTTCACCAAGAACCGCCAGCGCCTGCTCACGACGGAGATCGCTGAGGCCTTCTTCGCCGCCATCCGCGGGCAGGCCGAGGCGCACAAGCTGCTCTCGGCCGGGCACTTCAGCGTCGACGGCACCCTGATCGAGGCGGCCGCCGCGCTGAAGAGCCTGCGGCCTATCGAGCAGGACGAGGGCGAGGAGCCGCCGACCGCCCCCGGCGGACGTAACCCCGACGTCGACTGGCACGGCGAGCGCCGCGGCAACGCCAGCCATCGCTCGACCACCGACCCCGAGGCGCGCCTGGCGCGCAAGGGCAATGGCAAAGAGGCCAAGCTCTGCTACGCCGGCCACACCTTGATCGAGAACCGTAACGGCCTCATCGTCGCCCTCGAGCTCACGCCGGCCAACGGCACCGCCGAGCGTGAGGCCGGCCTGCGCCTGCTGGCTCGCCAGCGCCGGCGCCGCGGGCGCCGGCGCATGAGCGTCGCTGCCGACAAGGGCTACGACACCGCCGACTTCGTCGCCGGGGTGCGCGCCCTGCGCGTCACCCCGCACGTGGCCCGCAAGAAGCGCGGGAGCGCCATCGATGGACGCACCAGCCGCCACGGGAGCTACGCCGTGAGCCTGCGGCGTCGCAAGCTGATCGAGGAGGGCTACGGCTGGATGAAGGACATCGGCGGCCTGCGTAAGCTGCGCCACCGCGGTAAGGCCAAGGTGACCGCCCTGTTCACCTTCACCTGCGCGGCCTACAACCTGGTGCGCTTGCGAACCTTGCTGGCGGAGCCGTCTTCGGCCTGAGGCAAAGGGCCAGAGATCGGCCCCAGAGGCCCCGCTCAGGAACTCGCGAAGCGTCGAATCAGCCCGCCGCCCGCGCTCTGCCACTCCACTCGGCAACTGCGCTCCTCTCAGGCAGGCTTTGTTCTGCAGCCTGCTAGGCGGATTCGTCGGCGATCGGCAGCCGGACCGTGAAGGTCGCGCCGACGTTGGGCTCCGAGGCGGCCGCGACCGTGCCGCCGTGCGCCTCCACGATCGCCGCGACGATGGCGAGGCCGAGGCCGGCGCCGCCGGTCTCGCGCGTGCGCGACGGGTCGGCGCGGTAGAAGGGTTCGAAGACCTTGTCGGCCTCGCCGGCCGGAAGACCGGGGCCTTCGTCGACCACGGCGAGTACGGCCTGCCCGTCCGCCGCGGTGAGGGTCACGTGGACCGGCGTGCCCGCCGGCGTGTGCTCGCGCGCGTTGGCGAGAAGGTTGGCGAGCACCTGGCGCAGCTGGTGGTCGTCGCCCATCACGATCGTCCCGTCCGCCGGGTCCAGGCTGATCTTGCGGTCCGGCGCGGCGGCGCGCGCGTCGGCGACGGCGTCGCTCACGATGCGCGTGAGGTCGACCGGCTCCCGCTCGGGCTGGCGGCCCTCGCCGAGCCGGGCGAGCACGAGGAGCTCCTCGACCATCACGCCCATGCGCTTGCTCTCCTCCTCGATGCGGCGCATGGCGGTCGCAAGGTCCTCGGGGTCGTCCTTGGCGCCCCGCTCGAAGAGCTCGGCGTAGCCGCGGATGGACGTGAGCGGCGTGCGCAGCTCGTGGGAGGCGTCGGCGAGGAAGCGCCGCAGCTTGTCCTCGGTGGCGGCGCGTTCCGCGAAGGCCTGCTCGATCTGCACGAGCATGGCGTTAAGGCTGAGGCCGAGCCGGCCCACTTCCGTGCGCGGCTCGGCCGGCTCTACCCGCTGCGAGAGGTCGCCGGCGGCGATGGCGTCGGCGGTCTCAGCCATGTGCTCGAGCGGCCGCAGGTCGCGCTTGATCAGCCACCAGGAGGCGGCCGCGAGCGCCGCCAGCACCAGCGCTGAGACAAGGACCTCGATGCCGAGCAGGCGATCCAGCGTCTGGCTGGTCTCGGTGAGGGGCACCGCTACCTCGAGGATCAGCCCTTGCGAAGGGTAGCGCTGCACGAGCACGCGGAACCCGGTGCTCGAGGAGCCGCTGGAGCTCGCGTTGAAGATCGTGGTCCCGCTGTCGTCAGCGGCGCTCGGGAGCGACGAGGGCAGCTTGGGCACGGACGTCCCCGACTGACCGTAGGAGTACGTGACCTTGCTGAGCACGGTCCCCGCGGAGTCGAGCAGTGCGCCGTAGGTGCCGGGCGGAAGGTTGGCACGCGGTCCGCCTGGCCCCTGCCCGGGGCCGGGCAGCTGGCGGTCGCTGGCGAGGGCCCCCAACACCGGGTAGCGCGCCTCGCTGAGCTGCTGGTCGACGCGGGTGAGCAGGAACGAGCGCAGCGACGTGAACGTCGCCACGCCGGCCACCAGCAGGCCGAGGGCGACGAGCCCGAGCAGGGCGAGCAGCAGTCGCGTGCGCAGGGTCACAGGGGATCTCCGGCGTCCCTCAGTCCCTTGGGCAGGCGGATGCTGTAGCCGACGCCGCGCACGGTGTGGATCAGCGGGATCCCATCGGCGTCGATCTTGCGCCGCAGGTAACTGATGTAGGTTTCGACGATGTTGGCGTTGCCGCCGAAGTCGTAGTTCCAGACGTGGTCGAGGATCTGGTCCTTGGAGAGCACGCGGCGCGCGTTGAGCAGGAGGTAGCGCAGCAGTTTGAACTCGGTCGCCGTGAGCTCGATCTCCTCGCCCGCTCGCCACACCTGGTGGGTGTCCTCGTCCATCTCGAGGTCGGAGAAGGACAGCCGGCCCGGCGAAGCCGAGGCCGGCCGCACGCGCCGCAGGATCGCGCGGATGCGCGCCACCAGCTCCTCGACGCTGAATGGCTTGGTCATGTAGTCGTCGCCGCCGAGCGTGAGGCCGCGCACCTTGTCCTGGGTCGCGTCGCGCGCGGTGAGGAAGAGGATCGGGAACGACGAGCCGCCGTTGCGCATCCGCCTGGCCACCTCGAAGCCGTCGATGCCCGGCATCATGATGTCGAGCACGACGAGGTCCGGAGCGAAGCCGGGCACCGCGTCGAGCGCCTCGTGCCCGCTGTGCGCCGCCAGCACCGTGAACTTCTCGTAGCGCAGTGCCATCGACAGGAGGTCGGTGATGCTGGCCTCGTCGTCCACGACGAGGACGCGCCCCGCGTCTCCGTTCTGCTCGTTCATCGCTCGCTCCTCCGGTGCGCCCTTGATCACCCTTCGACCGCGTCGACTCTAGATCAATCGCCTGTGAGAAACCTGAGAGATACCTGTGGTGCTTCTGAGCACATCGTGGGCTCTGCTCAGTACGAGGTCACAGGCGACCCGGCGAGGCGCCCTGCGAGCGCTCGCCGCCCTTCCGCGAGCACCGGCGGGCCGTGGGTCATGAGTGATCGCGCCCCCTGACATCGGTCCACTCCTTCTGCTCGTCCAACTACGGGGTGCCGCGTAAGTCCCCGCGGCGCGTCCTCGGCGAGCGCGGACCCCAGCGGGGCAAGCGGTGGCAGCGAGGTGGTCGTGAGCCCGCACGTCTTCATGACGTGCAGTATCAGCAGACGTTCGCGTCATGCAGGCCGCAGGTCAGACGCCAACTCCGCGCCAGCCGCCATGTCAGCAGGAAGATGAGCACCGGGGACCCATCGCCCCGGTACTGCTTGACATTGACCTTGCTGCCGACGGCGGCGTTCAGGCCCCAGACGGCTCGGAGGCGAACGCGCAGATCGCCTCGGACCTCGTCGCGCACAGCGCGATGACCCGGTCCAGTCCCAGGATGCTGAAGATGCGCTGCAGGTCGCTGCCGCCACAGACCACGGCGAACTGGCACCCACGTCGCTGCTTGAGCGCCGCGATGAGTACGCCTAGACCGGTGGAGTCGATGAACGCGGAGCCACTCATGTCGACGATCAGGTGGCGAGGGCCGAGGTCCAAGCAGTCGAACAGAGCCTCCTTGAAGGTCGGCGCCGCATAGATGTCCACGTCGCCGCGGACGTTCAGGATGACGAGCCCCTCATCTGGCACTTCGTAGCTGGTATGCATCGGTTTCCTCCTGCTGCCGCGCCAGCGACCTCGCCCACAAGAGACGGGACGGCCTCACCGGCCACCCAGCGCCCGAGCCTCGAGGCGGACGGGCGCGGGGATGCGTGCGCCCTTCCCCCGCCCGTCCGCCGGGTCCGTCTGTCAGCCGTTCACCGGTGGCGACCTGGCGCACGGCTGCGCCGGCGCCGCATGCTCCCTCTGCGCCGCCTCGATCGCCGTTCTCGTCGCCTCGTCGAGTCCCGCGACGGCCTTCGCCCTTGCTGCCGTGGTCAAGTGCACGTAGTGCCGCAGCGTGGTCGCCGGGTTGGAGTGGCCGAGCCACTCCTGCGCCTGCTTGACCCGTTCTCCTCGTGGACCCAGGTGCGTCCTCGACCCGGTAGCCCGGCTCGCGCTGCGGGGTCGAGACCCGTATCCGCAGACCCGGGACAGCGGCATGGTGCCACAACTCACAGTAGTACGCGAGAGTCTCTTCATGACTGGTCGGCGATCCGTCGGTTCCGTCAATTCCGTCGCCTGGGTTGCACGCTGCCGGCCCGCTGGGCAGGATCGCCATCCGCATGAATACGCGCAGACGCGGCGGGCATGGTGGGTGCCACGACGAGACACAGCCGGACCCTTCCCGTGCCATCCACGACCGAGCATTTGGGTTGCAGAATGGTTGCAGCCAGCGGGTCGCGCGGAGGGGCGAGGAGGCGATCTCCCTGAAGACCGCTGGTGGGCGCACGTGGATTCGAACGAAGCTGGCCGTCGCCGTTTCACAGGATGGTACGGTGAGCGCGTGCCTTTGGTGCCTGCCGGCGCTTGAGCCTCGGGGGCAGTAGGTGACCGACATAGACATCGCGCAACTGTGGAGAGTGTTCGGTTCGGGTCTTGCCGAGCTGAACCGCTGCGCTCCCGGCAGCGAGATCTGGCTGAGCGCGCACGCGTCGCTCGCGATGAGCGGAGAGCCCTACGCCGACTGCAACATGGCGGTAATCGACGCTGAGGGTGAGCCTGAAGCGACGCTGACCAGGTTCGTGGGGCGACTGCGGGAGCGCCGGCTTCCTGCACTCTTCAACCTCAGTTCCGCCGCCGCCCCCGGGCTGCGAGACGTCGCACTAGGTCTGGGGCTTGAAGAAGCTGGCGTGACCCCGTTGATGGTCCTTGACGCCGACGACCCCCGCTGTGGAACCCGTGTCGCGTCACGCGGCCAGGAGGCAATAGCGTGGCGCGTCACGGACCCCTCGGATCTGGAGGGGGTCGCATCGGTGTGCGGACAGGCCTTCGATGCCGCTCACGACTCCATGATGCGCATGCTCGATCCAACGGTGCTCGGAGTCCCCGGGCTCGATATCTTCCTCGCCTGCGCGGGAGGGGAGCCCGTCAGCGCCCTGGCGACCACCGTGAACGGCGGCTACATCGGCATCTGGGCCATGGCGACGTCGCCGCCGTGTCAGCGGCGAGGCTATGGGCATGCCGCACTTTCCTTCGCGCTCGATTACCACCAGGGAACAGCAGAGCGTTTCTACCTCACCGCGAGTGATGCCGGACGACCCCTCTACGAGGGACTCGGATTCACGACTGTGGAGGAGAGTCCCACCTGGCTTCTCCGGGCCTCGTGACCCGAACCGCGCAGTTCGCGGGGCGTCGAATCGAGCCACAGCCGGATCCATGTCGTGCCATCCACGACTGAGCATTTGGGTTGCAGAAACGTTGCAGAACGGGCTTGGACCGGAAGGTAAGAGGCGCGATCTCGCTAGAAATACCTGGTGTGCGCACGTGGACTCGAACCGCGGCGGCTCCGTCACACCGGGGCCGAGTCAGCGCCCTGGCCCATGAAGAGGCCCGCTGCCCTCACGGGCGGCGGGCCTCTTCCCTTTGGCCGTATCGACGCCGTTCAGATCACGGCGCGATGGTGAAGCTCCCGGTCGGGAGGGAGTCGACGTAGGGCTTGTACATGATGGGATGCCGCGCAGTCCCCTCGATGGGCGCAATCATGTCGGTGGTGGTGTGCGAGAGCCGTTCGGTCACATCCAGCGCATACGTGCCGGGCGCTGGGGTCTTCAGGGGCATGAACAGGTAGTTGACCCAGGGTAGAGCCCCAATCTTGGCGTTGAAGGGCGGAAACAACGGGTCGGGTCCGTTCGTGAACGCGCCGGTCCAGAAGGCCTTTGACTGTGCGAATGTCGTCTTCACGTCGCCGTCCACCTTCACCCGGTACTGCAGGTAGTAGGGAACGCTGTTGGCGCGGCCGAGCGTGAGCGTGACCCAGCCAGAGCCGACAACAAGGTTGTAGTCAGCGGGGATGGGATCGCCGGCGAGGTGGTCGATTTCGGACGCGAACGTCCCGTCGGGGAACTCGAACCAGAAGCCGTCATACGGGTACCAGAGGATGGCCGTGTGCATGGGTAGCTGAGGTTGCGCCGGAAGCGGCGCACCGGCCATCGCCGGGCCTACCACCGCCAGCGCCAGCAGCAGCACAAGGGCAACTATGAGTGTGATTCTCTTCATGGAATCCCCCTCCTCACATGAAGGGCGCGGAGCACCCTTTCG
>Ga0209540_10002592_pt1 | contig 12786 bp, 8 predicted proteins | sample BarGraIncu01121A_FD_184501 | JGI IMG/M metagenome (GOLD analysis project Ga0209540, IMG submission 184501) | Arctic peat soil microbial communities from Barrow, Alaska - Barrow Graham LP Incubations 011-21A (SPAdes) (version 2) | ecosystem: Environmental > Terrestrial > Soil > Wetlands > Peat... | reverse complement strand
TTTTTGTACTTCTTTTTTAGCTTCGTCGATGGCCGAAACGTAATAGTCTTTCTGGTAATTGAGAAACTCGCTTCGTAAACTAAAGGCTGTTTTGAGAGTCGATATCGAACCGGTAAACTGGTTACGTATTGCAAAAGGAAAAGTGAGCAGCCCATTATCAGATTCCTGTACAAATCCCCTGACGCTGGCTTGTTCAAAAAGCAGTGCAACTCCACCATTCAGGTCAAGAAAAGTAGGACCACGGCCAATGTAATAGTCATCGTATCGTTCGCCAGAAGTGTAAAAGGAACCTATCTCATCAAATGCTTTGGCATAATTGTCAGCCAGCTTTTGAGTCAATGCCTGATTTCCTGCTGAAATCAATGGGTTTACACGGTTTGGTTCACCGGGTGAAAAGTGAAATGTGGCATTCGTTCCTTGTTCGTGCTCGTCAATCAATATATTTGGTTTCCATTCCTGAAGTTTCTTAATCCTAAACTCGGATTCAGGCTGTTCAATGGGCAGCCAGTCACGGTTCAGGTCAAACCAGTAATGATTGGTACGGCTACCGGGCCACGATTCGTTGTGTTCTCTGCTGGCCGGATCGGGATTTGTCAATTCGCTTTTATTCCCGTTGATCCAGGTTGAGAAACGTTGAGCCCCGTCAGGATTGGTTGCCGGATCGATGAGTATGATCGTTTTATCGAGTAATTCTTCGATATCTTTTCCCTGGGCGGCAGCTAAATAATAGGCTGTAAGCAAGGAACTGTTGGCGCCACTGGCTTCGTTTCCATGAATACTATGGCTCAACCAAACAACAACTGGTAAATCAGCAACCTTCAGTTTTGATAAAGCTGAAGGATCACTCAATTGAACGTGCTGCTGGCGGAGTTCCTCAATCCGTTTGATATTTGCTTCTGAGCTGATAATGACCACTGTGAGCAGTCTGTTTTCGTGCGTCTTGCCATATACTTCGTATTTTACCCTTGGCGATGTAAGTGCCAATTGACGGAAATAACTCACGATATTGTCGTGGCTCACATTGAATTCGCCAACATGAAAGCCCAAAACTTCTTCCGGTGTGGAAACTGTTGAACTGTATGTTACATTCTTGGGAAGGTAATACGACAAGTCTTGTCCTACAACGCTGCCACCTGCCAGAATAATGAATAGCAGGAGACTGGTAATTATATATTTTGTCTTCATTTTTTTTATTGTTTTTTATTGTCTTTAATAACTGCACGTAAACCTAAATCATATTTCTGTCCCTGGTGAAGGAAGAAAAATGGGCCATTGGAGGCCGTGTAATCCTCATCGTTGTCAACGGTATGTTTAGGACCATTGCCCTGAATCGTATTGTAATCGTAAATGGCAATATATGATTTCCCAAGTACTTCGAGGGTGTCTTTTTGAACCAATATGGCTGTCGATTCGTCCAGTCCGATTCCGATTAGCTGGGGGTTGGTTTTGATGATGGTCACCAAATCGAACTGACGGTTCCGTCGTAGGATGTGTTGATCGATAACCGAATTGCGAAGGAATCCCAAACCTTGGGTATGATCTCCAACCAAAATCTGTGGGCCCCTGGTATCACCTCTCCAAAGGAATGACCCCTGAATACTGGCACCCGCAGATGTTCCTGCAATTACGCCTCCACGTTCAAGAACTTCAAAAAAAGCCTTATGGGTGAGTGTGTTCAGATAGGAATCGGCTATTCTCCATTGACGGCCTCCAACAAAAAACACTCCGGTAGCCTTTCTTAGTATCGCTACGAATTTCTCACTATTGGCTTCAGACAGATCATTGGTGTGCAACAGGGTCACATTCTTGATGTTGGTTGCTTTTTTCAATATGTCAACCGATTTTGTGTTAAAGGCAGCTGAATCACCTGAAGCAGCAGTAATCACTACAATACTGGCTTTCTCGACACCACCGGCCAGTTCTGTGAATCTCTCCCATATATCCGGAGTGACTTGTCCTCCACCAATGATGATCAGTGAACCTTTTTCGGGACCGTGTTTCGTGGTTGAGTGTTTGATTGTGATAGGGGTTTGTGAAGATCCGGTTGTTGCAAACAGGATTACAAACAGTGCAAATATGATTGGTAACTTTTTCATTTTTTTTAATTATTTATTGTGCAAATTAATGTTTTAAAGAGCTTTAATACCCTGGGTTTTGTTTCAAATCGGGATCGGCTAAAAGCTCGTCATAAGGGATCGGGAAGACCCATCTTTCGGGATTGGTGAAAAGAGGATTGAGCGCTCCAAAAACCACTGCAGCCCTACCAGTGCGAACAATATCACTAAAGCGATGTCCTTCAAACCCAAGTTCGAAGCGGCGTTCTTTTTCAATCTCCAGTAGGATATCCTGGGCGCTCGTTGCTACGGTGGCAATATAAACGGGAACATCGGAACGTGATTTTATTAGATTTAAGTCTGCAACTGCTCCTGCAAGGTCAGGTGTGCTTTTCTTTACCCTTGCTTCTGCACGGATTAGGAGTTGCTCTGCAATTCGGAGAACCTGGAAAGAACTGGATCCATCCTGTTTTCCGTATTCTGTCAGGGTATATTTTCCGTCAGGTTGAAGCTTTACAAGGCTTTTACGAGCGCCACCGAGATTAGGGTCTAGCAATTGCGCAACAAAGTTTCCCTCCGGAATATAATCCAGCCGCCCTCCATCAAGTGCCGCAAGGTAATTGGTGTAAATGGGATTCTTGTCCGCAGCGCTAAATGTCAACTCAAAAATGGATTCGTTGGTTTTGGCCGTAGTATAAAAAGTGGAGTAGGGTTTGACAAGACCAAAGTTTGCATTCGAAATTAATTTGGTTGCATTCAGTTCAGCCAGATCCCATAGTTCAGTATATAGATATAGCCGCGCTTTCAGCGCGTAAACAGACAACTGATTGGCCCGGTTCCTGACGATTGTTGCTGAAAGTAAACTCTCGGCATTGTTTAAATCGGATAAAATCTGAGCATACGTTTCCTCTTTCGTACTTCGTTTAATCCCGTTGCTTTGCGTAGCGGAAATAGTAGGTTCCAAAATGATTGGCACTCCTCCAAAGGTTCTCACAAGGGTGAAATATGCCAATGCCCGCAGGAAATAGGCTTCTCCGGTAAATTGTTTTTTTGGAGTTGGTGAGATCTTACTGTCACTCAACAAATTGGTATTGACAATTACAAAATTGGCCCTGTTGATTGCCTGATACATTGAGCCAAAAGCGCCGGCGCCGGTTGCATCGGTTCCACTACCACCGGCAGCTGTTAGTGTTGGAATGATATCGCCCGGATTTGTGTTGCTTACCACGTTGTCACCAATCCTGTTAACAGCATTCAGGTTGGCGCCGTAGTAGTTTTGAGTTGCATCGTAAACCCCGATTAATGCTGCGGATGCAGATTTTTCATCGGTAAATGCTGTACGGTCAGATACATAATCCTCCGGTTCAACGTTTAATATTTTGTTGCATGATGTACCGATCAGTAATAATGATACTACACCACTCATTATAATAATTTTCATCCTGGAAGTTTTTAAAATGTAAGATTAATTCCCACTACAACTGAAACCGGCTGAGGTGGCGTACCAAAGTCTAATCCCTGAACAAGGCCACCTGATTCATCAGCGCCAACATTTACCTCGGGATCGGGTCCGGTGTATTTCGTAATGGTAAACAGGTTGCTTCCTGTTATATAAACGCGTGCAGCGCTCAGGTGCAGCAATGAAAGCGTTTTCTTGGGTAAGCTATATCCCAGCGACACATCGCGTAAACGAATGTATGAACCATCTTCGACAAAGCGGCTCGATTGCCCTTCATAGTTGAAGCTGCCATCGGCATTTACAGTTGATTTAGGTCTTGGCAACACATTGGCATCGCCCGGGGCTTTCCAGTAATTTATGCTGCTTGCCTGGATGGAACGCGTTGTGCCACGCGTACCTCCTGATTCAAGAAACATACGGGTGTAATTGAAAATTTTATTCCCGGATTTATAGACAATGTTCACATCGAGGTCGAAGCCGGCATAGGTAAACGTATTGCGAATACCCCCTTCGAATTTTGGCCAAGCATTGCCAACAATCTGTTTATCGGCAACCGTTATTCTTCCATCTTGGTTAACGTCTTCAAAGATAACATCTCCCGTTTGCTGGTTTACACCGAGCTGTTTGTACACCCAGAACGAATAAAGCGGCGAACCTTGTTGAATATTATACATGACGTAACTTCCGGAAATAGGAGTCTTAAGCTTTTCAACCAGGTTTGTATTGTGCGAGATGGTGAAATTTGTTTTCCATACAAATTTTCCTCCGCTAATATTAGTTGAATTCAGTAAAAGTTCTACACCACGGTTACTGATTTCACCAATGTTTTTAGTAACTGAGGAAAATCCTGTTTTAGAGGGAACCGGGTCATTAAGTAATAAATCAGTTGTATATTTATCGTAATAGTTAAAGATAAACGACAGTCTTGATTTGATCAATGATGCTGACAAACCAAAGTTTAACTGTCGGGTCGTTTCCCATTTCAGGTCAGGATTCTCAAGTTGCATGGGTGAAGTTCCGGGTATGCCATCATAATTACTACCGCCTCTCCAAAGACCTCGCGAAGCAAAGTCTGAGATGTCCTGATTTCCGGTCAATCCATAACTGGCATTCAGTTTCAAGTCGGTAACAGCATCTGTCTTCGGGAAGAAAGATTCATTGCTGATGTTCCAGGCTGTCCCTAATGAAGGGAAATACCCCCATCTGTTTGCAGCGCCTACTCGTGAAGAAGCATCAGCACGAACGTTTAAATCAATGCTGTACCTTTTCTTGTACGAAAAATTAGCCCCTGAAAAGAAAGAAACCAATGCGTACTTTGTGGATGTGGTAGATGCTGTTTGCACAGCAGCAGATGATATCTGTTTGAAATCATTGCTGGGAAAGCCTGTCCCGGTGATGCTTTCGCGTATAGTTTTCGTGGTTTGAACGCTATTGCCAAGGAAAACGGATAAATCACCCAGATTGTCGAACGAGGTATTGTAGTTTAACAACTGCTCAGCGCTTAAACTCTGTTTGACTGTTGTTACATCATTAGACTGACCGGCTGGTTGGCCATATACCAGATTCGTATTGTAATATGAATTTTCATGATAATTATTATAATCATTACTTAAGGAGGATTTGAATGTCAGGTTTTCCAAAAGGTCAATTTTTAAATATAAATTGTTGATGCTTCGGATACTTTTCGCATGGTTATCTGAATTATTCAGAATGGCCATATGGTTGTCAAAAACGCCCGATTTGGTATAGCTGCCATCGGCATTATAAACGGGGAAAAAGGTCGGCGAGTGTAATGCAGCCTGAAAAAGACCAGCAGGCCCATCACCAACCCTGACAAGTGCACGGTTAACTTCTGAAATACTATTACTGGTACCCACCTTGATATTTGAAGTTATGGCATGGTCCAGATTCAGTCGGAATGCATATCGTTCGAAATTCTGGAGTTTTAATGTGGCATCTTGTTTTTGATATTCAGTACCTAAATAGAAGTTGGTTTTTGAATCGCCTCCGGAAACCGATAGGTTGTATTTTTTTAATAAGGCTACACGGAAAATATCACTCACCCTGTCATATGTTTGTTGCTCCTCAGGGGTTCCCCATGCAGGAAATCCGGCAATGACCTCGCTCTTGGATCTGAATGGCCTCGTCGCAAATGGTTTTCCATCGTTCTGCCAAGCTGCATTTACTATTTCAGCATGCTGGGGGCCGGTAACCAGCTTCCAAAGATTAGTTGCTTTTGCCAGACCGTATTCAACTTGAAACTGTACTCTGGTCTTTGAATTTTTCACACCGCGCTTGGTGGTGATCAGGATAACTCCATTTGCCCCCCTTGATCCGTAAACGGCGGTTGCATTCGCATCTTTGAGTACCGAAATCGATTCAATATCTTCAGGGTTTAAATCTGAAAGTGGGTTTGAAACCTGACCACCCAGCGATAGCCCCTGAACACTTTCGTTGTTCAGGAATATACCATCAACGACATACAATGGATTGTTACCCGCTGTTATGGAAGTTGCACCGCGCAACCTTACCAGGGCTGATGTGCCGGGAACACCTGAATTGCTGGAAATCAATAAACCAGGAACCTGACCTTGTAGTTTTTCCGTTATTGCGGTTGAACTGGCCTTCGATATTTCTTGTGAAGAAATTGTTGTGATAGCACTGGTAACTGCTGCCCTCCTGGTTTGTGTATAACCTGTAATCACTATTTCGTCAAGTCTGTTGATGATTCCAATCAGGCTGATCGTTAATGGCTCTAAATCATGCAAAATGATTTGCTTGCGTTCATATCCTAAAAAATTTACAACCAAGGTTATCGGTAGTGATTGCTTGATATTTAATTCAAATTTTCCATTCGAATCGCATATTGTCCCGATTGTTTTCCCTTTTACGCTGACCGTAGCGCCAGGTATTGCATCGTTTGTTTTCCCATCAATAACAGCCCCGGAAATAGAGATTTTTTGTTGAGCCCAAGCCGGATTTAGATGAAATACAAAAACAAGGATGCTAAACGTTTTTATTATATTTTTTAAATGTTTACGCATTGTTGAATTCTTTATTTTTTTTAGTTCTAACTTTACTTAAATATTTTACGTTTTGATTCTGGTTTAGCGACAACATCGTTTCATCTTCTTGTTTTTTTATTGGGACTGCTTCGGAAAAAATTGAAGAGCAATAGTGATATCCAATCATTTTTTAAGACAGACTCATAGTTAATATTCTGAAATTTAGTTAATAACATTCCTGATGCAACAATTTATGAATTGTTGTTTAAAACTGCATTACATCTAGTGTCTGATTATCAGCTTACCCGAATTGGGTTGACGACTTTCGTAATTGCCGGCTACTTTTGAGTAAAAGCTCGAACCTTATCATCTACGGTCTTTAAAAATCCAAACTGCCGGTTATATTGTTGTCCGGAAATAGTTACCCAGTTTACGAAATCGGTTACTATCGGATTATTGTTTTTCGAATTGTAGCTCAAGCAAATATCCTCGGTTGGAATTGTTTTGTTTAGTGAAGATTCCAGGAATATAATCAGATGATCGAGATTATCATAGATCAACGCTTCCTTATTTAATCGTCCACTATTATCCAGATTTATCGGAATAATTTTTATTCCCCGTAAAGGCGTGCGGTTAGTCAAGTCATAAATAAGTCCAAGATTACTAAATGTTACCCCAGTTGAATCTTCGAGAACAGATTCAATTAGGTATTTGTCGTCACCCGTAACGACGATCCCATTCAATTCTGTCGTAGATAGGCCAAAGTGATTAACTAAAACTTTTACTGTCACCGATTGTGGCGTTTGTGTATAAACAGTGTACAAAGGCTCTCCTTTTCGGATTTTATCGCCATCACTTATTAAGCTTACTTCGTTATGCAAGAAAATATTTTTTAATTCTTCTTGTTTGATGCCATTTTTTAATTGTTTGGTGAAAAGAGTGTTTTTCTCATTGGTAACTGGCAATATTGCCAAACGACCAACGTTCACCAGATTTTCATTTATACCGACATCGCTTTTGCCTGAGGGATTTACAGTGAGCTTCAAGTCGGTTGGTCTGTTTTTAGTAGAGCTTTTGACAAACTTAAACGTGATGTCTGAATTGACCCTCGAATATTCGTTGGTCCATTTTTCGATAAGTAGATTAGTGAATTGTGCCCCCGAAATGGTAATTACCTGTTTCACGTTTTGTGCTTTCGAATTCAGGAAACATAACATTAAAGTAGTGATAATTAGATAATTGCCCCATATATTTATTCCATAATAAAGTTGAGTGTCCAACCTATTATTGACTCTGTTTTCTGTTGTTTTCATATTGAATTTATTTTTAATTATAAGTAAACCAAATAAGTTAATAAGCATAGTACAAATTTAGACCATAATATCAATCGGCTTAGTATAGATTAAGTGTAATTATGCACATACCGACATTAAATATTATATGTTTTTTGTTTAAAAATTGCTGATATTACTTCATTGACGTATGAAATAAAGATAAAAATGACAAACATTAATTTATCACATTTGTATTATCCGCATATCATAATACATTTGAAGTACCAGTTAGAATGAAATTAACAATGGAATAGAAATGAAATCTCCTTTAGCGAAGAATGATATTCAAGAATTAATTCATGTCTGTTAACAACAGCAATAACAGCAAATTGAATCGTTTTCTGGGAAAAAACGATTAAGAGAAATAGAAGCAAACACCAGAAAACTGAGGATAGACCTTGAGCCGGTGCCAGAAATGATTGAAGTGGATACGGTCGTTTTCATATTTTTTCAGTAATTTATAATTTCCGCAACTTACGGATTAGGTTTTAGCACCTTTCGGACATTTAGCCGCGGTTGTTAGAGGTTCACCGAGCCTAATCTCTCCCCCCTTCTTTATAAATCGAATCCCCTTTTTATTAAAAAGAAAATTCATATTTTCAATTCGGCAAAAGTAGAAATAAATTTTAATTAAGATCCAATAAAAAAAATAAATTATTTAAATAAATGAAAATCAATGCAATGACTATAATAATAGAGTGGGACATTACAAAATATAGGCTTTTATCATGATTATTGCCTCCTATCTAGACAGTAAACATATAAAATATAAGTGATAATAAAAAGTATTGACCTATACGCGGATCGGACAGGTTAGGTGTATTAAATATAGTATTCGATGTTATCAATCCATCCTGCTTTTATGGCATACATGATCAATTCAGAAGCATTAGTTACGCCTATTTTGCGAAAGATGTTTTTCCGGTGAGAGTTCACCGTATGAAAACTGATGTTTTTCTTGTTGGCAATTTCTTTGGTCGTTAAACCTCCTGCAATTAAGCGCACAATTTCAATTTCAGAAATCGTCAAATGGGTGGGTTCTTCAGAAATCAACTTGTTTTCGCCCAGTTCAAGAAACATATCAAGTATTTCGTCGGCGTAATATTTTTTTCCTTTCAGTGTTGCATCAACTGCAACTAAAATCTCGTTACGGTCCGCGGTTTTATAAATGATATTTTTAATCCCGATTTTACACAGACCGGTAAATTCTGTTTTGTTGATAGAATTGGTCAGTATTAAAACAGATAAGTTCGGAAACTTTTGAATTATTTTTTGAAGATCATTGAGACAGACATAATCAAACAGGGCGATATCGGTAATTAGCAAGTCACAATGTTCATTCTCTAAAACTTTTAACAACTCTAATTGGGAATTTACAATACCGGAAATATAAAACCTCTCGTCATTTCCCAGTAACGTTTTCAGTGTTTCTACCACCAAAAACTGTGAATCTGCTATTACAATTTTATTTACTAAATTATCCATTTAAATTTTAAAATTTAGTCTTGAATACAAGTTAAATTTATCAAAACTGTTATGTTAAAGGCATTAGATATCTTGTATGAAAGTTCGTAATCGCAAAATAGGTAAATATTTTTAATTCCCAAAGGTAACAACTACATGGGTAATGTCAAAGTAACATTTAGTTTTATTAGACACTTGGTTTGTATCCCATCATGAGAGCGGATGGATCTACCATTTTTATGGTAGTATTTATAACTATTAACAGGGATTACTATTCTTGATTAGATAAACGAATTTTGCAGTGTGAAATTACCGGACTTCGTTACAGCGTTTGGGATATTCATTAAGATTAATTTAAATTACATACCGTGTTTGACCAGAAAAATTTGTCATTAAATTTAGAAGCAAGGAAAAGTTATGTCTCTCACCTGAAATGCTCAGGATGCGGTACAGTTTACCCTCATGATTCCGTCCAGAATTTTTGCCATATCCCTAACTGTCAGGAAACATTGCTTGCTGAATACGAATTAAGGACGGGCATCATATCGAAAGAAGATTTGAAAAACCGTCCAAACAACATGTGGCGGTATAAAGAGTTCCTGCCGGTGATTGATGATAAAAATATTGTCTCGCTGGGTGAAGGTGGTACCCCCCTTTTTAAAGCCAATAAACTAAACAAAGCCATTGGCATTGAAGATCTTTACTGGAAAGACGAAGGAGGTAACCCTACAGGGTCATTTAAAGCTAGGGGAATGAGCGCTGCCATCTCAAAAGCCAAGGAGCTGAACATAAAAAAAGTGGCAATCCCAACTGCCGGTAACGCTGGGGTGGCGCTTGCTGCTTATGGGACAAGAGCAGGGATTCAAGTGCATGTGTTTATGCCCAGGGAAACCCCGGATCAACACAAACGGGAAGTAAAATATTACGGAGCACAACTGACTGAGATTGACGGAAACATTGGTGATTGTGGCAAATTGGTTGCAGACCTCACAGCAAAAGGTGAATGGTTTAATTTTTCAACACTGAAAGAACCTTATCGTCTGGAAGGTAAAAAGACGATGGGGTACGAACTTGCAGAACAATTTAATTGGGAATTGCCAGACGTGATTCTTTATCCGACTGGAGGTGGAACCGGGCTCATTGGTTTTTGGAAAGCTTTCGAAGAACTGGAAAAAATCGGATGGATAGGTTCAAAACGACCTCGCCTCGTTGCAGTTCAATCCGAAAATTGTGATAGTATCGTGACCGCTTTTCATCAGAATCTATTAAAAGCAGAAGCTGTTGATAAAGGTTTTACCATTGCCAATGGCTTGCGTGTACCTAAATCGTTCGCCGATAAGTTAATTTTAAAAATACTTTATCAATATAACGGAACAGCAATTAGTGTGTCGGATGCCGAAATAAACGAATCACTTAACGAAGTGGCACGTTTGGAAGGGATGTTTGTTGCTCCTGAAGGTGCCGCATTGTGGGCAGCACTAAAGCGGCTCAAATTTGAAAATAAGGTATCGGAACACGAAAAGGTTGTCTTAATTAATACTGGAAGTGGTTATAAATACCTGGATAATATTTTTGCCGGAGAAAACATTTAACGTGATTTCTATATGACTTGAAGGTGTGGCTGATATGATTGTTGAATTTGAGAAAGTATTGGGGAAATTAATGTGAAAGTCAAAATTAGCTTTACTATCAGAAGAGAGGACAATCCAGACAAGACCGAGGGATAACCTGTCAAATATATGTGGATCATTGGTAGATAACTTGTCTATTCCTCGCACATGTGCGTGACCGACACAAGTTATCTACAGCTCATGGAGGGAGATTCTACCCTTTATCCCAGGCTGTTGTCTTCAATGTGTTCCGAGGATCTTTCGAGGGCCAAAACATGTATTCATGTATTTTTTAAATAAAATATCAGGATTAAAGAGATTGTCGCAGTAGATGATACCTGATATGGGAAGAGAAGGCATTTTAACTGATAATCATATAATCTTTTTCCCCCCTTTTGTTTCATTATTGCCATCAAAACACGTTTAGGGGCATTTGAGATGCCATTATTGGCATAATACAGGGACTCAACATTAACTAATAAAGAATAGTTTACAGCAATTCATAACCAAAAAAAATTACCCCGGATCGTTAAGGAAGTTTAACTACTAAATTGAAAACCTGCTTTTGCAGTATGATTTACAATTCATAGAAGAGGTAAAGTATGGTTAAAATGTAATTGTTGATCTGATTATCAAGATGATGCCAAACACTACAAGGAGGATTCCCACGATGTAATTTACAAGGTTTAAGATCTTTATGGTCAGATATTTTTTTATACGTGATGCAATAAAGACCTTCAACACATCGGTTGAATAAATGGTAATCAATACTCCTCCGAAAAAAGCAGATACTGCAGAAAATTCAGAACCATATGTTCCGGAAATACCCATCATGACTGTGAACCAGAAAAACCAGACAAAGGGGTTAGCGAAATTGAGGAAGAAGCCTTTGACTAAATAAGTCAGCGGTCCCGGTACGCGCTTTTGTTCAAGCAGGTTATTCGAATCACTGATTTGTACCTTCTTTGTAAATGTAACGATTCCGAAAATGATCAAGATTGTTCCCCCTATCAGACCAACCACGAGACTCTTCTTGCCTTGATTTAATAGCTGAGCTGCACCAAGATAGCTACATACAACAACAACCAAATCGCTGAGGAATATACCGGATGCCAATATCACACCTGCTCTGGTTCCGCGGAGTATGCTTGTTTGAAGTAAAGCAAACAAGGCCGGACCCAGCATGACTGCCATTGTCAATCCAATAAAAATTCCTTCGAATAGGGGGTGAATCATTTAATCATTTATTTACCGATCGATTTAAGATACTCTGTCCAGTGGGTTAATTTTGCATTCTTCAATACACGGGTAAATTTATTTTGTCCGCCTTCTTTACCACATTTCCGCATATAATTATAAAAGACATCTACCGGTAAAACTTTTACAAATACGTCTCTTACAGCATGCAGGCGTTCAACACGGTAATCATCGTTGAGCAGTTTAAGGTTGTCGTCGATGAGTTTGCGTGCCTGTTCTATGTCGATGGGATCATTTGATCCGATATACCATTGATGGGCAAACATGCTTTCATATTCGATACCGGCAACACAGAACTCAGGGACTGAGACATTGAGCTGTTGGCTCATCATTTCGACTGCACGGTTCATGTTTTCCTGTGAAAGATGTTCACCACAAATACTCAGAAAATGTTTCGTCCGTCCTGTGATGATGATTTCTGAAAGCTCCTTGGAGGTAAAACGGATGGTGTCGCCAATCAGGTAGCGATAAGCTCCCGCAACCGAGGTGATCAGCAACGCATAATCAATACCCTCTTCAACATCTTCAATGGTGATGGCATTGGCATTGGATTTCAGATTGTTATCGGCATCAAAGTTATCTTCGGTGAATTGAACAAATTCG
>Ga0209540_10002591_pt1 | contig 12789 bp, 8 predicted proteins | sample BarGraIncu01121A_FD_184501 | JGI IMG/M metagenome (GOLD analysis project Ga0209540, IMG submission 184501) | Arctic peat soil microbial communities from Barrow, Alaska - Barrow Graham LP Incubations 011-21A (SPAdes) (version 2) | ecosystem: Environmental > Terrestrial > Soil > Wetlands > Peat... | reverse complement strand
CGCCTTTGTATTGAAATACCGGTTGCCCGACAATTCCATCATGGAAAATAAATCTATAGGTCCAATGCAGGATGGACAAAAGGCAATTCGTCTCGTTCGGCAGCGCGCAAATGAATGGGGAATCGACCCACATAAAATTGGAATCATGGGATTCTCCGCAGGGGGGCATCTGGCATCCACACTTTCCACCCACTTCAATGAAAAAGTATATAAATCTGACGATTTGACTAGTGCCAGACCTGATTTTTCGTTGCTAATTTATCCTGTTATTTCTATGGATTCGAGCATTACCCACTGGGGCTCGCGTGTGAATCTACTTGGAGCTTCACCATCGCCGGAATTGGTGAAACATTTCTCTAACGAGTTGCAAGTAAACAGCGAAACTCCACCGACTTTTATGGTTCATTCTTTGGACGATGGGGCGGTACCTGTACAGAACAGTATAAACTATGCGTTGGCCATGCACAAATTTAATATTCCCTGCGAACTTCACCTTTACCAGGCAGGAGGACACGGTTACGGTTTGGGTAAGTCGACAAATACAGAGTCAACATGGCCAGAAGCTTGTCGCCAATGGCTTGTATCAAGAGGTTTCTTGACTGAAAAAAACAGATAAATCTTAAATATGTGAGTTTAAATGAAAACGATTCGAAAAATATTTATTGCATTGGTCATTTTATGGCCGATAGGTATGTTTGCCCAAACAAGCTTCTATGTTTCTCAAAAAGGAAACGATGCTAATAAAGGTACACAAACCAAGCCTTTTGCTTCTATAAGCAAAGCGGTAGTTGAAGCCCGTAAAAAATCAGGGGAGATTGTAATCTATTTAATGGGTGGATATTTTCATTTGAGTCAACCAATTGTTTTTACACCTGACGATTCCCGAAAAAAGAACGAAACACTAATAATAAAGAATTTCAAAGACCAGAAAGTTACCATTAGTGGCGGTATTGCTTTAAATCTTAATTGGAGAAAATACAAAAACGGCATTTGGCAGGCAAATATAACGCAAGATGTCATTTTCAATGAGTTATTTGTGAACGGGCAATTGCAACGAATGGCAAGGTACCCTAATTACGAGTCAACTGCTCATTATTTTGGAGGAACCGCAGACGATGTTCTTGCTAAAGAACGTGTAGCACGATGGAAATCGCCAGAAGGTGGATATATTCATGCCCTTCACCCATGCGAATGGGGAGATATTCATTATGTTATAAAAGGAAAAGACGAAAAGGGTGAAGTTACCCTGGAAGGCGGCTGGCAGAATAATCGCAAAATGGGTATGCACCAAAAATATCGCTTTGTTGAAAACATTTTCGAAGAACTGGATACCGTAAACGAGTGGTTTTACGATAAGAAAGCCAGAATTCTGTACTATTATCCACCCAAAGGCATGGATATAAAGACGGCAAAGTTTGAAACTCCGCAAATTGCCCATTTGTTCGAGTTCAGAGGTTCGGAAACAAACCCTGTGAAAAACATTTCCATTGAGGGACTTACGCTTACAGAAACTCTGCGCACGTTCATGGAAAATAAAGAACCGTTGCTGCGCAGTGACTGGACTATTTACCGTGGTGGAGCGGTGCTTTACGATGGCGCAGTAAATTGTTCCCTTAAAAATTGCACACTCAACAATTTGGGTGGTAACGCCATCTTTTTCAATAATTATAACCGCAGTTGTGAAGTTTCGGGATGTCTGATCTCCGAAATCGGAGCCAGTGCCTTTTGCTTCGTTGGCGACCCTCATGCAGTGCGTTCTCCTAGTTTTGAATATTGGCAATTTGTTCCATTGGATCAAATTGACCGCACTCCCGGTCCTAAAACAAACAACTACCCGGCTCAATGTAAGGTATACAATAACCTGATGTTTAATCTGGGGGTAGTAGAAAAACAATCGGCAGGAGTAGAATTATCAATGTGCCAGAGTATCACGGTTAGCCACAATACCATTTATGATGTTCCCCGTGCCGGTATAAATGTGAGTGAAGGAACCTGGGGTGGTCATATTATTGAGTACAACGATATATTCAATACTGTGAAGGAAAGCGGCGACCACGGTTCGTTCAACTCGTGGGGGCGCGACCGATATTGGCATCCGGACAAGAGAGTTTTAGATTCAATTGTTGAAAATAACTACGACCTTGCGCTGGCCGATGTGGTGAAACCTATTATCATCCAAAACAACCGGATGCGATGTGATCATGGCTGGGACATTGATTTAGACGATGGTTCGAGTAATTATATTATCCGCAACAACTTGTGTTTGAATGGAGGAATAAAGCTTCGTGAAGGCGTAAACCGCACTGTCGAAAATAATATAATGATAAATAATACTTTCCATCCTCATGTTTGGTTTAAGAACAGCAACGATGTGTTTCGGCACAACATAGTATCAACGGGATATTTGCCTATCGACATTAAAGTTTGGGGTAAGGAAACTGATTACAATGTATTCCCCGACTCAGTTTCGCTTAAAGCGGCGCAGAACAGAGGAACGGATAAGAGCTCCGTATGTGCAAGCTTGGACTTTGTAAATCCGAAGACAGGCAATTTCCGCCTAATAGATGGCTCACTGGCTTTTACTGTCGGTTTTAAAAACTTTGCCATGGACAGTTTCGGGGTTGTTTCTCCAAAATTGAAGGTATTAGCTAAAAAAGTAACTCTACCTTCCATTCTTGCTCTCGACAAAGTGGATGCCGATGAAATTATCGACTTTGTGGGTGCAAAAGTGAAGAACCTGACTACTTTGGGCGAACGCTCCGCAACAGGAATGGATGATACCAGAGGTGTATTAGTAGTGGAAGTAGCCGCAAAATCATTAGCATCTGGTTTTTTACATGTCAATGATGTGATTTTGTCGTTTAATTCAAAAAAAACGGATAAATTACGCGACTTGCTTGAAGCTCGCATGTCGGTTATTGGATCAAATACTGAAGTAGTAATTTTTCGCAACCAGAAAAAAGAAAAAATTGAGATCGTATTGAATGATAAGAAATAACGATCTTTCATGTCGTGGAATTAGATTTAAGATGAATAACCCGTACAATAAAAAAACTATATGATTAAAAAACTATTTTTCGGAATAATTCTTTCCGTGTGTACAATTGGCTTTAATAATGCCCAGGTAAAAACTCCTGCCCCATGTGGTCCGGTTCCAACTGAAAATCAGATGAGATGGCAGGAAATGGAATCTTATGCTTTTGTTCATTTTTCATTAAATACCTATACCGACCAGTCGTGGGGATTCGGGAATGAGGACGTCAAACTATTTAATCCTGAAAAATCGGATTGCCGTCAGTGGGCACGTATTTGCAAAGAAGCAGGTATGAAAGGGATTATCATTACTGCAAAGCACCATTGTGGTTTTTGCCTTTGGCCTTCTAAATATACCGAATATTCAGTAAAAAATGCTCCCTGGAAAAACGGCAAAGGCGATATGGTTCGCGAAATGGCTGATGCTTGCAAAGAATATGGTTTGAAACTGGGAATCTATTTATCGCCTTGGGACAGAAACAGCCCGGAGTATGGAAAACCGGAGTATATAACCTATTTCCGCAACCAGCTTACCGAACTTTTGACCAACTACGGACCAATTTTCGAAGTGTGGTTTGACGGAGCAAATGGCGGTAATGGATATTACGGAGGAGCCAATGAAACCCGCACCATTGACCGTACAACCTATTACGATTGGAAGAATACCTACAAGCTGATCCACAAACTACAGCCCAATTGTGTGATATGGAACGATGGAGGCGACAGAGGTGATTTGCGCTGGGTAGGTACCGAAGAGGGCTATGTGGGTGAAACAAACTGGAGTTTATTGAATGCCACAGGCGAAGTGCCTTGGAATATGTTACATTACGGCGTAGAAAACGGGAATGCATGGGTGCCTGCTGAAGTAAATACTTCCATCAGACCAGAGTGGTTCTACCATCCGAGCGAAGATAACAAGGTGAAAACTGTTCCTCAATTGATGGATCTTTACTATAACTCTATCGGACGTAATGGCTCCTTGTTGCTCAATTTCCCGATTATGCCCAATGGCTTAATCCATCAAAATGACGAAAAGGCCGCAGATGAATTTGGACAGGCAGTGAAAGAATCATTTAGCGTTAACCTTGCTGAAAAAGCAAAAGCTTCGAATGTTCGTGGCAACTCAAAAGAATTTGGAGCCGATAAAGCAATTGACAACAAAAAAGATTCATATTGGGCAACCGATGACAATGTTACTAAAGCTTCGTTGACTATCGATTTTGGTAAACCAACTTTGTTCAACCGTTTTCTGGTACAGGAATATATTCGTTTGGGGCAACGTGTGAAAGCCTTCACGGTTGAAGCATTTGTGGATGGAAATTGGAAAGAAGTGGCAAAAGCAACGACTATCGGTTATAAACGGATCCTTCGTTTCCCAAGCGTAAAAGCAACAAAGGTGCGCTTCAATATTACCGATTCTAAAAGTTGCCCTGTAATTTCAAATATCGGAATTTATAATGCACCGGTATTCCTGCATGCACCCTCAATAGCCAGAAATCAAGCCGGAGAAATCAGCATATCAACAGATGATATAGGCCCTATTTTTTACTATACATTAGACGGTAGTGAGCCGACTACAAATTCGAAGAAATATACTGATCCTGTTCCAACACAAGGAAAAGTAGAAGTAAAAGCTATCGCTTACGACCCTGCTTCGGGTAAGAGCAGTCCGGTAAGCCTTGAAAAGTTTGACATCTGCCGTAAAGATTGGAAAATAGTTGGTATAAGCGATGAAAAAGCTTACACAGTTTTAGATGGAAACAGCTCTACGGTATGGCATCAAAGAGATGGTAAAAAGATGCCAATTGAGTTGGTCATTGATTTAGGAAATGAATACAACCTATGTGGTTTCAAATACCTTCCGGATCAAAATAAATGGAGCTTCGGCATTATTACTCACTACCAGTTCTATGTTTCGGCCGACAACAAAGAATGGAAACTGGTGAGTGAAGGAGAATTTTCGAACATTAAAAATAATCCGTTGTGGCAAATCAAACAGTTTGCTTCCGAAAAAGCCCGGTTTATAAAGATTATAGCTTTGAAAAATACTTCGGGCGATGATGTTGCCGGATATGCCGAAGTGGATGTGATGACAAACTAATCAGGCTTATCACGTTTTCTTTTTATAGTAAAGCACATCTAACTCCAACTATGTCAAAGATTTAAAATTCAGGCAAAGTTGGAATTAGATGTGCTGCTATTTTGAAGGACAAACCGGATTTATTTAAAACAGAACAAAAAAAAGACGTTTAAGGACATTGTTTTACAAAATAAAATATTTATATCTGCTCCGTAAAAAACAAAAGTCGTTTTAAACACCTTATTTTTAATCCGTAATGATCTCAATTTTGTCCAAAAGCCCATCTGCAGCTCGGTTGGCAGATACAGACATTCTACTTCAATTCACAAAACAGCCCTGCCAAAAATGCTTGTCGGACTTCTCCTCCCGCGTCACTTTACGTTCTTGTTCACTATATCTTGTTTTTTGTTTAGCTCTGAAATGGAACAATTCTTCGTCAACTAATAAAGAATTGTTCCTGATCGGACAGAAAACGAGCTCCATCGAGAGTAAAATTTCAGCTTTAAAACGATATTCATTTACTATCGCTATAGAAATATTTTTTATTATCAGCTATATAATTACTTCGATCAGTAAGATATTTACTGTGGAGGGTAAAAGGCTCACTCTCTACAGCCATGCTACAACCCCGAAGAGTGAAGCAATCACTCCCGGGAGGCAAACTTTTACTCCCTTTAGAGATATCTTTACTCTAAGGAGGAAAACTCTTACTCCAAAGAGTTAAACTATTGCTGATGAGAGGCATAGAATTACTTCGAACAGTAAATTAATTGCTGATAAGAGGCATGCCATGACTTCGGACAGTAAAGTTCATACCACTTTAAAATACTCTGTTTTGCCAAAGGGATATACCATTCTTTCAGGATACAGGCAGCCGGTTTATTATCTACCCCAAGGCAACATCCTTTTTTTAATTGACCCTACGACAGCCTTTCAGGACTCTACCTTGGGCTGAGATATGATAGGCTTTCAACCTGAAGATCTCATGCAGAAGATTACTAAATAAATTATTCGATTTTCCAACTATGAATCGTTTATTGAATTTTTGCTATCAATATACCTTTGTACCTCTTTGGGCTGAAAGCCCGGAATAAACCAGCCCAATGGCAACGTCCCGAAGGGGCAACGCCTTGGGTAAATGAGAGCATATAAAACAACAGCGCCCTGAAAGGGCAACATAAAGATAAAGATTACAGGAGTTATTACCTGATTAAAATAAATGCAAAACAATTTATGGAAATTATCTATGCTGCCCTTTCAGGGCGCAGATGGGTGGTGTTGGTGTTATCCATTTTTCCAAGGCGACGTCCTTTTTTTAAAATTTATCCCAAGGCGACGTCCTTGCAGGACTCTACCTCGGGCTCAGATATGATAGGCTTTCAGCCTGAAAATCTCATGCAGAAGATTACTAAATAAATTATTCGATTTTCCAACTCTGAATCGTTTATTGAATTTTTACTGCCAATATACCTTTGCACATCTTTGGGCTGAAAGCCCAGAATAACAGAGTCCAATGGCAACGTCCCGAAGGGGCAACGCCTTGGGTAAATGAAAGCGTATATAACACGGCGCCCTGAAAGGGCAACATAAAGATAAAGTCTATAAGGCGTTTACAGCTTCTACTAAAAAAGGGTTAATAAACCCATCATGCCGCCCAGACTGGAAGATATTTATTAACTTTGCTGCAAGAGCTAAAAGCATACACAAAAACTGCAAAACAGCTCTGAGAGTAAAGGAAATTAGTTTGATGAAAAAAGAAGATCTTTTTAGAAGAAGTATAGCCCTGATAGCAGGGCTTTTTATTATGGCATTTGGAGTTGCCCTGTCGGTAAAAGCTAATCTGGGCACATCGCCCATATCGTGCGTTCCCTATGTCTATAGTCTCGGATTCCCCATCACCATAGGTGCAGCCTCCATTGTGATGAATGTGATACTTATTCTGCTGCAAATGGTGGTACTCCGAAAAAACTACCAACCCATACAACTACTGCAATTCCCGGTAGCCTTCTTTTTCGGATTATTTATCGATTTTGCCATGTTTATCCTGTCGGGAGTTCAACCTGCAAATTATCTATGGCAATGGACACTCTGTCTGCTTAGTTGCGTCATCATCGCTTTCGGTGTTTTTCTGGAAGTAAAAGCAAAGGTCACCTATCTGGCCGGCGAAGGATTATCTCTTGCCATCTCCAAAGCTTTTCAAAAAGAATTTGGAAAAGTAAAAGTGGGACTGGACAGCACGCTCGTAGCCATTGGCATTGTGAGTTCCTTTGTTTTTCTTCACAACCTACAGGGCATACGCGAAGGAACTGTAGCCGCCGCTTTGTTGGTAGGTACTATCGCCAAGTTTTACGGAAAGCACCTCACATTTATTGATAGCTTACTTGCTCAGAAAGCAACAACAGTAACCAGATCGACACCCAGCGTTATAACAGATCAACCGGACCGACTAATTATAAATATTGCCCGTGAGTATGGTAGCGGCGGTCACGAAATAGGTGAAATAGTAGCCCGGAAATTAGGAATCTCTTTTTATGATACAAAGCTTATAGAACTCTCCGCAGCAGCGTCGGGGTTCACACCCGAATATGTAAAAGAGCATGAACAAAAACTGGCAAATAGCCTGTTGTTTGATCTGTACGAACAGAATTATGCCTACATAAACGAAGAGATGCCCCCACTCGACACCCTGTTTATGGTTCAGAGTAAAGTGATACGCGACATCAGCCAAAAAGAATCCTGCGTCATTGTAGGGCGTTGCGCCGACTTTGTTTTAAAAAGCCATCCCAATTGTTTCAATGTATTTATCCATGCCAATAAAGAATACAGAACGCACCGTATCATCCACGAGTATGGCGTCGATGCTGCTTTGGCCGAAAAAGAAATGGAGAAAACAGATAGAGAACGTCTGAACTATTGCCGGCATTATACACACCGAACTTGGGGTCAGTCTGGCAACTATCATCTTACGCTCGATAATTCGCTGTTTGGACCCGAACAGTCGGCCATGATGATTATAGAAGCCGTGCAAAAACGGATAATCAATAAAGACTAATTATCAAACAAGTAATCCGTAGGGATAGGTCGTGACCTGTCCTTTGCTATTCACCTCTTTTTTATTCGATAACCAAGATTGTAGAAAATACCCTATTTTTATATTTCCAAAAACAATAGTATCATGAATTCGTTTAATAAGTCAAATTCATAGTAAAAGAATGAAAAAAACAACCCTAATTTGTATGACAAGTATGCTAATGGCTAGTGCAGCGGCAAATGCATCCACCCCTCCTGTTGAGAATTTCAAGTACACGGTAGATAAGTTTGCCGATATTGAGATTTTGCGTTATCGCGTTCCCGATTTCGAAACCCTGAGTTTAAAACAAAAAGAACTGGTTTATTACCTGAATCAGGCCGCCCTCGAAGGTCATGATATTCTGTACGATCAGAACAACAAACATAATCTATGTATTCGTCGCACGCTCGAAGCGGTATATGTAAACTACACCGGCGATCGCAAATCCGAAGAGTTTTCACAGCTTACCACCTACCTGAAACGAGTATGGATGGGCACCGGCATTCATCATCATTATTCCGAAGATAAGTTCGTTCCCGGATTTACGGCTGCTTTCTTCAAAAAAGCAGTAAAAAGCATTGATGCAAAAAAATTACCGTTATCGAAAGGCGAAACCGTGGATGCGCTTATTACCAAACTCACTCCTGTCATCTTCGACCCCACTATTTATCCAAAGCGTACCAATCAGGCTGCCGGTGTGGACTTGATTAAAACTTCGGCCAATAACTATTACGGCGACAATATCACTCAGGCCGAAGTAGAAGCTTTTTATGGCAAAATGAAAAATCCCAACGACAATGAACCGGTTTCGTATGGTTTAAACAGTAAGTTGGTAAAAGAAAATGGCAAACTGGTAGAAAAAACCTACAAAGCAGGAGGCATGTACGGTGCTGCTATCACCAGAATAATCGGCTGGTTGGAAAAAGCTGCTACTGTAGCCGAAAACAACAAGCAAAAAGAGGTTATCAACAGACTGATAGATTTCTACAAAACAGGAAACCTGAAAACTTACGACGAGTATTCCATTAAATGGGTACAGGATCTGGCTTCGCAGGTAGACTTTGTAAATGGATTTACTGAAAGCTACGGCGACCCGCTGGGTATGAAAGCCAGCTGGGAATCGATGGTGAACTTTAAAAACATTGAAGCCACCAAGCGTACGCAGATAATCAGTGCCAATGCCCAATGGTTCGAAGACAATTCGCCCATTGATCCCAGATTCAAAAAAGAAACCGTAAAAGGTGTATCGGCCAAAGTAATTACAGCCGCCATCCTGGCCGGCGATTGTTATCCGGCAACTCCCATTGGCGTAAACCTACCGAACTCCAACTGGATTCGTCACGAATATGGTTCTAAATCGGTAACTGTCGAGAACATTACCGAAGCCTACGATCAGGCATCGTTGGGCAACGGTTTTGCCGAAGAATTTATGTGGAGCGATGTGGAACGAAAACGTGCCAAAGAATTTGCATCACTTACCAATAACCTCCACACCGACCTGCACGAATGTCTGGGTCATGGTTCCGGCAAATTACTTCCGGGTGTTGATCCCGATGCCTTAAAAGCCTACGGTTCCACCATCGAAGAAGCACGTGCCGACTTGTTCGGCTTGTACTATATGGGCGATCCGAAAGTTGTTGAACTGGGTCTATTACCCGACAAAGAAGCTTACAAAGCCGAATACTATTCATACATCATGAATGGTTTGATGACTCAGCTAACCCGTATTCAACCCGGAAAAAACATTGAAGAAGCCCACATGCGCAACCGTCAACTAATCGCTTCCTGGGTTTTCGAAAAGGGAAAGGCCGACAAGGTAATAGAACTAGTTACACGAAACGGCGAGACATTTGTGGTGGTAAACGATTACCTGAAACTACGCACGCTGTTTGGACAATTGCTTGCCGAAATACAGCGCATCAAATCGACCGGTGACTTTGAAGGTGGAAAAAATCTGGTGGAAAGCTACGGCGTAAAAGTAGATCCAACGCTGCATGCCGAGGTACTTGACCGTTACAAAAAACTGAACCTGGCTCCGTATCGCGGCTTTGTCAATCCGGTTTACCATTTGATAAAAAATACACAAGGTGCGATTACCGACGTTAGCATTTCGTACGACGAAAACTATATCGATCAACATCTGCGTTATTCAAAAGAATTCTCTACACTACCTACATACAACTAATCACAGGTAGTTCTAAAAAACAGAACAGGCTGACTCGGTAAAAATGGAGTCAGCCTGTTTTATTTTATGTCGAAAACCAGAGAATTACAATCTGCGGGTAACTCCCTGCGTAGGTACACTCTCGTGTTTGTACCGGTTGATTGCCGTAACCACAAAAGTATAATTACCTTTGAACTTCTGATCAAATTCGCGCAGGTTAATGCAGTTTTCCTGTGTACGGGTCAATATATTTGCCGGATCATTTAAATCGCCCACCTTTTTGCCTTTGAAAGCATATACAATATAATAAGCCGTTTGGCATCCACCCTCTTCCTCTACTTCATCCCAAAGCAGATACGCATCTTTTCCATCGCGCAGGGTTTTGAGGTTTTGAGGCTGAGCCGAGGGTTCTCCCTGAATATTTCTATTTACCGGACAAATAGCAGGGTACTTATAAAAGTTATTCTTCAAACTATCGTTTAAACTCTGCTTGTTCTTTACAAATGCTTTGGCACTGTAAAACACAGCTCCATCAATCTGCGGAAAACGTTGATTGAGTCGTAACTGCCGCACCAGTTCATTGCCATTGCGCCAAGCCGAGTTTGCCTCAGGAGAGCCAAGTTGCGAATTAAAGAGTCCGATATACAGGTTTTTTCCAAAAGAGTTTTCGCTCCACCATTTAGCCAGTACTTCGTAATCGGCAACCTTTTTACCAATCTCCCAGTAAAGTTGCGGAGCCACATAATCGATGGTTCCTTCTTTCAACCATTTCAGAATGTCGGCATATAAGTCATCATAGTTCTGAACTCCTGCACGTGTAGCCGATCCTTTCGGATCTACATTATCATTACGCCAAACGCCAAACGGAGAGATTCCAAACTCTACCCAGGGTTTTATACTCTTAATCGTTTTTTGTAATTCGGCAATAACCATATTCACATTGTTCCTTCGCCAATCGGCTTTCTGATTTGGAGCATACCCGCGGGGATTACTCTTAAAGGTCATAGCATCCGGAAATTCTTCGTTCCCTACACGATACGGATAAAAATAGTCATCGAAATGAACAGCGTCAACATCATAGCGTTCCACCACATCTTCCACCACCCGGTTCAGAAACTCGCGCGTTTCATCCAAACCCGGATCAAAATAATATTTGCCACCATATTTGACAAACAAATCCCTGTTTTTATAAAACAAATGATCCTTATTCAGGATACCCAGATTATCGGAGTTCAACACACGGTAAGGATTCATCCAGACATGCACTTCAATACAACGTTTATGAGCCTCTTCAATTATAAACTGCAACGGGTCATAATACGGATTTGGTCGCATTCCCTGTTTACCTGTTAACCAGTTAGACCAGGGTTCCAGTGCCGAAGGGTAAAAAGCATCCGCTGTGGGTCTTATTTGCAAAACAATTGCATTGATATTGTTTTTAGCAAATTCATCCAGCATGGCACGCATCTCCTCGCGCTGCGCTTTGGATGTCAGATTCCGCTGACTAGGCCAATCGATATTGGCAACGGTAGCAATCCACACGGCACGCATTTCATGTTTAGCATGTTGCGCAGAAAGAGTGGCAATAATAAAAAAGGAAAAAATGATCAGGATTATCTTTTTATTCATACAAAATAGAGTGTGTGAACACAAAAGTAAACAAAATTCACAAATGAGGCAACCAAGCACTGAATTTTTTCTTGAACTTTTAGCGCTAACTGTTGTTAGAATAGGAAAAAGCCGTAACTTTGTAAAATGAATAATGAAAATATACAACGTATGAATAAACAACTGACAATAGCCTTGGTTGCTCATGATAGACGTAAGGCTGATATGGTTGAATGGGCGGTGTTCAATGCCGATATGCTATCAAAGCATAAACTGATTTGCACCGGAACTACCGGACATCTGATCCAACAAGCTATGAGTGATAAAGGAGTCGATGTAGAAATTACCTGTATGAATTCAGGACCGCTTGGTGGTGATGCCGAAATAGCAGCATTAGTTGTTCGGAAGCAAATCAATCTGGCAGTCTTCTTAATTGATGATCTGAATGCTCAACCTCATGAAGCCGACATTCAAATGTTGCTTCGTCAATGTCGCGTACACAATGTGCCCATTGCCTGCAACCGATACAGTGCCGACCTTATGATAACAAGCTCATTGTGGGATAGCGAAGACTACGTTCCAAGCGAACCCAAATATGTGAAATTCGATCGTTAATTGTATTCATTTTAAAAGCCACCAGCACTATCGGTTTATTATCGGTGGTGCTTTTTTTGTTCATTACTCAGCGTTTTGAGCCATACGTTGCTTAGTGAGCAACAAGATAACTTTGTTTCATTTGGAACATTCAATAATAATCAGTATTTTTGATAAATTTTTAGAAATTTGCTATTTAATCAATTCGTAGCTCGACCATTGAATAAATATCATTTATAG
>Ga0209540_10002587_pt1 | contig 12800 bp, 13 predicted proteins | sample BarGraIncu01121A_FD_184501 | JGI IMG/M metagenome (GOLD analysis project Ga0209540, IMG submission 184501) | Arctic peat soil microbial communities from Barrow, Alaska - Barrow Graham LP Incubations 011-21A (SPAdes) (version 2) | ecosystem: Environmental > Terrestrial > Soil > Wetlands > Peat... | reverse complement strand
GTCGACCCCAAACGCACACAGATGGATCAAATTCTCAGCGCAGCCAACCGTGCCACGCAGCTCACCCGCGGCCTTCTTTCCTTCAGCCGCAAACAAGTTATGCTCTTTGTTCCCACCGATCTCAATATCCTGGTGCGAAAGCACACCGAGTTTTTGACCCGGATCATCAATGAGGATGTGACCCTTGAGAATAACCTCGGAACTGAACCGCTTTTGGTGCTCGCCGATGCAGGGCAGATTGAGCAGGTGCTCATGAATCTTGCCGCCAATGCCAGGGACGCCATGCCCGGAGGCGGCACACTGCGCATCAAAACACAGACCGTAGATTTGGATAAGGAATTCTACCGGGAGCACGGTTTCAGAGCGGCCGGCTCCTATGCGCTTCTTACCGTAAGTGATATGGGGACGGGGATCGACCAGGACACCCAGAAGAAGCTCTTTGAGCCGTTTTTCACTACAAAGGAGCTGGGGCGCGGTACCGGGCTCGGCCTGTCTATTGTGTACGGCATCGTCAAGCAGCACGGCGGCTATATCTGCGTAAGCAGCGAATTGGGGCAAGGTACAACCTTCAGCATCTACCTGCCGCTCTTCGAGGCAGAGGATGTGCAGCCGCAGAGCTCATCCCTGCCTTTGCCACAAGGGGGAAACGAAACCATCCTGCTGGCGGAGGATGATCCGGCAGTGCGCGATCTAGTTCAATCGGTTTTGTCCGGGTTCGGCTACCAGGTAATGCTGGCGCATGACGGCCAGGACGCAGTTGAGATCTTCAGTCAGCATGTCGGTACCATTGACCTGGCCCTCTTTGACCTTATCATGCCTAGGAAGAGTGGCAAGCAGGCGTGCGACGAACTGCGCAAGATGAATCCGGCACTGAAAGTCCTGCTGCTCAGCGGCTACACCGCCGAAATTATCGAAAGCCTGGGGGGACTTGTTGAAGGGGTGGAATTGATTATGAAGCCGGTACCGCCCATGGAATTGGCCAGGAAGGTTAGGGAGATGCTTGATCGGTAGTGAGATCGAGGATGCATCTGACGGTGGGATAGCAAACAAGGGCAGATGAGGCCGAAACCTGAAGGGCGGGAATAAAGGGGTTTAGGGCGCAATGGAACGAAAAACCCGGTTAAGCAACTGGACCGCACGGGATGAGCGACGCACTGATATCCGGATCACCAGCTGACTTTCAACAAGTAGGGCAATTTATCAAGTGGTGAGCTTCCCTATGGATCATGCCCCGGTTCACTGTGTTGCGCGAATGAACGTTTGTGCAACAATGGCTGGGCTACCGCCCAGCAGGGCATTTTGCGGTGCAGAAACATATCGCAAAACAGCATTCATTCGCAACAGGTTTGTGCAACGATATTTGTCGGTTAACGCACTGACTACGCCCATGGACCGAGTCTCCTGGAACGTAACAAGAGGCCTTAACCGGGTTTTGTGTTCCGCTGCTCCCTAGACCCCAAATTGTAACTGCCGCTAAGCACAGCATCCTCAATATCACATTAAACTCCGCCTATGAAGCCCCATTTGTCGAGTAGACCTATTCCTTTCGCCGTATAGATATACGTGTACGTTTGCGTTTCCGCCTGGTTTCCCCGACGATGTCGCGCTCACTTGTATCTACTTTGGCAATTGTCGCAGGACCCTCACAGAACCGTGCTGGCGCTATTCACGCACACGGCTCTTCACATGGCAATTCACCGAGTTTCGAACATGCTGACCTTAATCCGCGGCACAGGAAGAGGAAACAGCTTTAGCATCCTATTGAACTCTTCCCAGTTGAGGCATCCCCTTTTACCTCGACGATTCAGCCATTTGAACAGGAGATTCTTGGCTTCATGTGCAAACCTCCTTATCCCCTCCGTATTATCCGTAACACCATAATACGCATAATGACCCCTCAACTTGGCTATGGCAGTTTCCCAGAGTTCTTTTGTCTTCTTCGTCCTGGCCTTCTTCAGCCATTCCTTGAAGGCAGCTACCTTCGCTGTAAACCTCTTACTAGCGGTCTTCCGCTTCACCCGGAAACCTGTGCCATCCATCTTCGTGCCGCAGTAGTGGGTAAAACCTAAGAAGTCAAATGTTTCCGGCTTCTCTCCCCTTGCTGCGGCCCTTCTGGCGGCAAAACGTCCAAACTTAATCACCTTGGTTTTAGTTGGCTCCACTTCCAGATTGAACTTACCCAGCCGTTCACCCAATTCCACGCAAAACCGCTCGGCGTCTTCTCCTCTCTGGAAACAGACCACCCAATCATCGGCAAAACGTATCAGTCGAGCAAAGCCTGTGCATCTCTTGCGGAATACCTTCTCAAACCAAATATCGAGGGCGTAGTGAAGATAAACATTCGAAAGCATTGGTGAAATAGATCCCCCTTGGGGGGATCCCTCATCACTTGCCAACAATTCTCCATCCTCCATTACCCCCGCCTTGAGGAATCGCTTAACCATGCGCAAGACTAGCTTGTCTCCGATCCGGTGGCCGAGAAACTTCAGAATCCAGCCCTGGTCCATATTATCGTAGAAGCCTTTGATGTCCGCCTCTGCAATGACGTTGACCGTCCCTTTCTCAACCGTTACGCTCAGAGTCCGCAGCGCCTGATGGCAGCTCCGGTTTGGGCGGAACCCATAGGAGTCCCCTATGAAGTCCTGCTCGTACACTGCTTCCAGTATTCGAACAAGTCCGCTTTGAACCAGCTTGTCTTCCAGGCAAGTTACTCCCAAGGGCCTCAGCTTGTCGCTCCCCGGCTTTGGTATATACACTCGCCGGACAGGCTGCGGAATGTATGCCATCCTGTGTAGTCTCTCCAGCAGATTCGCCAGATTGGTATCCAGGTTTTCGGCATACTCTTCCTTGGTCACATCGTCGATGCCCGCAGCGGCATTTTTCCTAAGCCTCTGAAAGCATCCCCGCAGCAGCTCATCATTCATCAGGTAAAACAGGTTGGTGAACTTGAGCGACGGCTCCTGACGGGCCTTCTCCGCTATACGTTGTAATTTCGTGGCCACCGGTTCTCCGCCTCTGTGAACGGCCGATGTTTCTTCACAACGTGCTACCACATGTAACCTCCTTTCCTCCAGCGGCATTACCCGCCTTCACAGGTACTACGAGGTTATCCGACTCCCTACACCCGATTTGCCATCCTTCCTCTTCGGTTGTTAGGCATACTCTCAATTTCGAAAGAAGCGTAGGGTCTCCCGGGTTCCCGTATAATCGTAATGTAAGACATGCCATGGTCTCAGACCCCGGGGCGCAAACATCTCCTTGCCATTAACGGAGGTGTTCATAGTGATTTCCACGCATTCAAGAGTGTCATCCTACCCATTTAGTTATTTCGAGGCTCTATCCCTTTACCCTTTCGGATTACGGCCTATCTTCTCGCTATCCTACGCATAAAGCGGGATGTTACCATCCAACCTCCAAGGACTTGCTACCCGGTGGCTGGCCAGCCTTCCAGGGCGGGGGTCTCACCCGCTAGATTCTACGACCTTGCCCGGCCGCAACTGAATATAAACTTTATTCTAAAAGTTTAGATTCGTATGCCGGGGGCAAATGGCCCGTGGTTGCATCAATGTTGGGGTTACCCCGTTATCGAGTGAAGTTACTGAAAATGCTTGCTTATTTATGAGTCTCGCCTTATGATGTGCCCCGTCTAAAGAATAGGGGAGGGTGCATGACAAAAGCAGATATCGTAGAAAAGATCCAAAGCACAACGGGGATGACAAAGAAGGAGGCCATCGATGTTGTTGAGTGCTTCTTTGACACTATAAAGGGCGTCCTGGAGAGCGGGGAGGAGCTGAAAATAGCAAGGTTTGGCAATTTCGAGGTAAAGTCAAAGTCGGCTCGCCGTGGAAGAAATCCGCAAACCGGGGAGGAAATCACGATTAAACCCCGGCAAATCCTGACATTCAAGGCGAGTAGCGTCTTGAGGCAGGCGCTTAATGGTGGGGCGGAGTAGGCGGGTATCAGCCTCATATCCCAAATCGGAAACAGCTCTAACTTTTTTTCCTTGCAAATGGGCTCTTAGAATGGTAACTTTTCCACGGACGCAATTGGGGTGACTCAGTTGCTCCACTTCCGAGGCCCATACAATTTTTTTGTATGGGTTTTCGCGTTTCTGGAGGTGTAATGCTTTATGTCGCTTATTTAGACGAGTTCGGACATGTAGGCCCGTACATCAGCAGGGATGATCCACGCCATAAAACGAGCCCCGTTTTTGGGCTTGGTGGTGTAGTTTTACCGTTTACGCAAGTTCGCCCGTTTGCGATGTGGTTTTACAAACTCAAAATCAACCTTCTCAAGTATGAAATAGATCAATCCGGCATTCATCCTGCTAAATGGGAAAAGAAGGGGGCATCGCTTTTCACAACTCAAAATGTTTTGAAATATCGAGAATTGAGAACTGCTACTAACAGGATTCTGAATCAAATTGAATCACTGGGGGGATTTGTCTTTTACGTCGGGCTGGAAAAAAGCGGTTCTGTTGCCGCCCATGATTCCGAAAAGACATATCGGGTGGCAGTAAAAGAATCAATAAAGCGACTAGATCAGCACTGTGCAAGGACGAACGATAAACTGCTAATAATATTAGATGAACAAGAGAACAATTTTCGTCATAAAATTGTAGAAACTGCGTCGCTTAGTATGTTCGGAAAGGATGCGAGAAAAACCCTAATTGAACCCCCTATCCAGGCTGAAAGTCATTTATATCAGACGCTTCAATGTGCTGATTGGATTTGTGGCCTTATTGGAAGACTGGCTGCTCATAAAATTAGACCTGAAGAATATCCTGACTATGATTGGGCTGAAAAATATTTCGGTAGCAGACTGTTGCGTGTTGCGGTAAGAAGCGGAATAAGAGCCGTAGAGGGCAGAAAAGCAAAAGAGTAAATATCTCAAAATATAGTGGGTCGAAAAGGGGGAAAAGTGGCTAAGACAGGCCGCCTGTCCCCCTTTTTAGTTTTTTGAAGTCGTTGCCTGCTTTTTCGTAATCCATGATGCCAGACGTGCGCCCGCCTTGGTGCTCTAACTGTGAGGCTTCGCCTCTGTGCTTTAAGCATAGGAAGGTGAGGGGCCTAGTCTTTTAGGGGTGCCCCCCCGTTGGCGGCTCTATGCGCTCCGCGTTGCATAATTGCGTGTTATGACAAGTTCAGGCCAAGGCAAACTTTTGAGGGATGGAGCCAACATTCGTGACCAAGCCTCGAATAACGGGACAAACGCCGACGTGCAAGATCACAGGGCCTTATAGGTGACGCTTAAGTCTGACGCGCCTTCCGACCAGGGCGTACATCCGGTTAGGGTGTGCCCAAAACTGAGAGTAAAAGAGGGAAAAGCGGCTAAAATCGCCGTTGCGTTTTCTTGGCGGGATAAACTGAAGGCGCGTTGTTGGGTTGCAACAATGTCTTTTAACCTGAATAGGCTTAGAACGGTTATGGGTTCGGGATATAATTACAGGATAAGATTCAAAATATAGTACTTAGACTTAAAATTAATTCCTTGAATAGTAATTACTGAAAACTTCTTGACAAATGTTAAACTATGGTAAAAAAATAACTTTGACCTTGACTTGCCCATAACTGTTGCCTTATGGTGTAATTGTTGGCTCTGTAATATTATACAAGAAGGAGACTGCACATGAAGGCGTACAAGGTAGTAATGACAAACATGGCTCCAGCATTACATGGTCAAGAAACGTTTGGTGGAAATTACAATGATTTTGATGAACTAGCTACAGCACAGTCCTTCGCAGAAGAAGAAAAAGTTAAATGGCAATGGGTATCGGTCTTCAAAAGAACCAAGGAAGGAACACTCGACAAAATTAGATATTACCAAAACAATAAAGAATGTCCAGTTTGATTGTTCACTAACCAATGTACTATTCATATCAAGGCCGGACGGCAGCGCGTGAACCTTGGTTAAGGATTGGCACCAAAAGGCTCCCTCAACGTACTATAATTCTGACGGGCCGCTATTTCTTTTTGGGCGAACTCGTCTGATCAGAGTAAACCTGGCAAGCATAGTTGAACTCCACCTGCCCAATAGAGTCAGGTATAACTTTTGAAAATTGCTGTCCTATTATAGACTCTGAAAGGATTACACTTCTATCTGTGGCATACATACAATAATCTGTAACCACCATTTTTCTATTATTACAATCCACTTCATAAGCGAATATACTGTGCGAATAGGTTTTACGAGTTTTGTTGATAATAGCCATGGCCTTGTCGCCTAATTTATCTGCATCCTCCTCATACCATATCCAATAAGACATGTGATAATCTTTTACTATATGCATATTGCTGATATCAATATATCTATCTGTGGTTATCTGCCGCCAGTCTGACGCATATGAAATAGACGTGAAAAGGCAAGTACAACTCAGAATAAAAGCGACAGGTAGTTGCTTCAATTTCATATTTTATCTCCACCACACTTCCGTCAAAACAAAAAGCATCCCGAGTTATCTTCGAACACGAGGTTCCGGTATACACGGGATTTTCTTAATTAACAAATAAAATAATCGGTTTCCTCTGTGACATGATAAACCCTATACCTGCGCCTATCCCCTATTTCCAAAGCCTTTCAGAACTCCCCGGATTGCTGGCAGTATAAATTACTGTGTGTTGAATATTGCGGTGGCCCAAAAATCCTAGATAAGGCGGGTATCTGCCCCCGCGTCAGCAAGGGCGTAACCGCTAAAACTTGACAAGCCTATCAATGACTCGGGATTCAATTTCTTTAAGGCGGCCCAATTCGGCAACACCAATAACTGACATTGCACCAAAATTCTCCGAGAATTTAAGTACTTCTTCAATCTCTTCATCAGAATAATTTGGTTCAATGCCGGCACTTGTGTTAAATCGCTGGGCATGCAAACCACCAGGGGCAGGAACCCGCCGAGAGCGGATTCCTCTTCGTGACCGTTATTCAACTAAATCCCATTGACAGCACAGAAATGGTGTACGAAGGTGCTTGCTTGAAATAAACCGTGCCGTATCAGTAAATCAACTGGCCAAGTTACCGCCTGCCTGTTAAACCATTCTAGCTCATCAGACGTGACGCTTGAGGCGTCTCTGAAGTTCTCCTTACTATGAAGTTCCTCGAAAAATATGGACCTCATCGCTTCAACTCTTTCGCCTTTGCCATCCATGACCGTTACATAATAATCCTTTACTACCCCTTTCAAACGGGAGGAGTGCACTGCAAAGTTCCGAGATTTAGACAGAATCTTGACGAGAGGGTGTGAATACATTGCTTTCTTCTGCTCGCTCTTATCCCAGGTATTTTCCCCTACGGTTCTTTTTATATCTCCGTCTATATTGTCTAACGCAGACTGGTAACTGCTCAATGAAGCCCGAAAGTACCATCTCGCCTTCAGATCATTTTGCTCGATTGCGTACTTTTGTATCTCGTCACAGAAATAGAGGCATGAGCGCAGTCGATCCATTGATTCTTCCAACAGTTCAAAAGAGCCTCGTTGAAAGGTGCCTATTACTTGAATATCCTTCATAATATTCTCGTACAACGGCTTGAGGCTGTGCTGGGAGCCATTCAGTTATCTCCAAAGTCTCTCAAATCTTGCCGGGTTGGTTGCTGTATAAATCACCGTGTTTTGAATGCTGCGGTGGCCTAAATAATCCTGGATAAGGCGGGTATCTGCCCCTTGATCGGCAAGGGCATAGCCGCAACCATGACGGAGCATGTGCGGGTGTGCCGCAACTGCCAGGCCGGCCGTTTCCCCATAGCCGCGTATCGCGTGCCAGGCCGTGCGCCTGTTTAGAGGGGTGCGCCTCTCGCTGATAAAGAGATTGTCTGTCTCTGGCTGCATCTTCGCCCGGACAGTTAGCCATGCTCTGATTGCTTTCAGTTCGTCGGCTCGCAGCGGGTGCGTTGTAGACAGGCCCTTTTTCAATCTTGCAACATGCAAAACCCGGCTTTCAGTATCGACCTGGGACAGCTTAAGACCGCAAGCCTCGGACACGCGCAGGCCGTGCCGGTACATCAAGAGCAAAAGGCACCTGTCGCGGGCTGCATTCCGGCTGCCTTTGGTCGCGGCAAGGAGTCTATCAACCTCGATGGCGACTAAGTGTTTCCGTTCCTGCATCATTTTGTCCAATGTTAAGGGTGGTACGGGTAGGCTAAAGGTGCGTTATGCTTATAGCACGTTTTCAGACATTGGACAAAATGAATTTTATGTGGAGTTGTTAGTTATGTGGAGTGAGCATATCAAAACCTATAATCACGCGAATTCAGAAGGAATTCACTCCACATAACGGTTTTGCTCATAATGAACCGAGCCAACTGATGAGATCATTGTTCTTGCTAATCATCTCGTTGAGCTTTATGTCATTGTTAACTGGCGCACAATTGGCAAGTGCTTTTTGCTTCATTTCAAGATCGATTTCAATGTAGCCGTGGGTGGTCGCAATGTTGACATGGCCTAGCCAGCTCTTGATTACAGTAAGCTCAACCCCCGATTGAAGGAGGTGCATTGCTGTAGTGTGACGGAAGGTATGAGGGCTTATTTTCTTTTTTACCAGCCCCGGGCATATCGTGGCCGCCGCTTTAATTCTCGTGCTGAGAATGTGATAAATGCCAAATCGTGTGAGGGGCATACCCCTCGCATTCTGAAAGACTATTTCCCGAGGGTCTCGACCTCTCAAATATTCTCTCAGGATTGTAATGGTTTCTGGCCACAGAGGGACCTGTCGTGTCTTCCGTCCTTTGCCCGTTACAATTACCGAAGGAGGTGATTCCGAGATATCTTCACCCCGCAGATCGCATATTTCCTGAACCCGTGCTCCGGTGTTGTAAAGCAAGCTGATCAAGACATAGTCCCTTCTGCCTATTGGTTTTGTCCGATCAATTGATTGCAGAATCGCCTTCACCTCGTTTACCTCGAGGTAACACATGAGGGATTTGGACGCTTGCTTGAGAGGGATTGCTATCACCCTTTGGTACTGGCCGGTATGGAGTGTATCCTGAGTGATAAGATAATTGAAGAAAGTTCGCAAAGCACTGAGACGGAGGTTCCGGGTCGTGACACTGTTCCCCTTGGTCTCACTATCACTGAGGAAGGCGAGCACCGCATCGGCATGTAAATCATCAAGGGAAAGTTTTACGGCCGTTTTTTCGTTATAAGTGATGAGGAATTGCAAAAACAGTTTTATGGCATCGCGATATGCAAAAATGGTATTGGGACTCATACCTCGGTGGATACGCAGATAATCCTGGAAAAACCTTTGCACATGCTGCAGCAGGTGATTAACTTCCTTCATACGCACCTCCTCTTGCATAGGTGTTGAACTGCTGGCCGGACTTTTCCAACAAAGAGAAGGACGGGTGAAGATATATCTGGGTATGGGCGATATTCGCGTGCCCCAGATAGGTCGCGAGCAGTGGCAGGACAGATCCTGGATTCTTACCGGAATTATAGACACGGTCAAGGTAGTTTGTTGCAAAGGTATGGCGAAAGTCGTGGATTCTGGGATTACGTCCCTGGATGGTTTTGATGTCCAATTGTTGCAAGAGAAGGTGGAATGTTACAAACACCGTCTTATAGTTGCACCTTCTCCCCATCCCATTTACGAAGAAAGGGGCTTCGGGCCTTTCATCGTGTCCGTAAGTTGCCCGCCGCACAAGGTATTCCTCAAGAGCCAGGATAGATGAACTGGCCAGAGGAACAAGCCTCGACTTGTAAAATTTGCTCTGCCTGATATGAAGAAGGCATCTTTCCACATCAATATCTTCCAGGTTCAGCCTCAGGGCCTCGCCAATCCGGATCCCTGACACCCACAGAAGAGACAATAAGGTGGCGTAGGTGTGAGGACGTAGAGATTTTGGAGGGGACAGGGTCAATGCCGCCACGATCAACCTTTTTGCTTCATCTTTCGTGTATACGTGAGACTGCCTGGATTTTCGCGAAGGAGGCACGAGGTCCCCTGCGGGAATGTAGGTCTCTGGATCAAGCAGAAACAGAAACCGACAGAACTGCCGTAGGAGGCTGATCTGGCCATGTAAACTTGTCGTTTCCAGGTGGGGAAGCGTCTGGAGATATCCCGTTACCATGGCTCGCGTTATAGTTTTTGCGTTGGGAAAAGATTGTTGGGTGTGATGCTCAAATGCATTAAGAGTATATTCGGCATTGCGAAGAGAAAGCCCGAGAGATCTTTGCAACTCTAGATACTGTTTGATGAAGGGGGCGAGCGGGCCTATTGTGTTCATCGTTCCACCTCCGGCCATTCACAGGCAACAGTTCGGAGGTGCACCAGATCGACTTTAGTATATATGGCTGTGGTCTGAATACTTTTGTGGCCGAGAAGATCTGCAATGGTCTTGATTGGGACATCCTGTTCCATCAGGTGTGTTGCAAAAGCATGGCGTATAGCGTGGGAACCTTTTACCTTAGAATCGATCCCTGCCAGTCGGGAATACTTTTCAAGTCTCAAGTATAGATGATAATTCTCACTAAAGGGATGCGGGGTGCCTTTGACGGTGAGGAATACTTCGGGAAAAGCGGCTTTACCTCTGGTATCCCGGAAATATGCAAGGATGGCCTCCGCCACGTCATTGGTGAGGGGAAAGCACAGATTGTTGCCCCTTTTATGTGACGGAAACCTGATGAGGTGCTGATCCCAGTCAATATCCTCGATTTTGAGTTTAGTGACCTGGCCCATCCTTACACCGTACGTAGCCAATAGCTGCAATATGGCATAATCCCTGCGCCCCGAATGGGTATCCCGCCTAGGGGCTGCAAGGAGTTTCTGTATATATTCCCATGGTATTACGCGAGGAATACTGTCCAATTTATACGTGTGTATTATCGGAACAGCATTGACGAGACTCCGTTCGGTGTAGCCTTTTATATGAGCAAATCTCAGGAAGCTGCGGAGTGAGGACACAAGGCTTTTTAGTGATCCCCTCCTCATGGAGCTTACGGTCTTAATCACATAATCATGTGTACGGCCCGCGGAAATGCCCTCAATACCTTCTGGTGTTCTTCGAATGTCGAGTGCCGCAAGATATTTGGCTACATGATATGCCCTTATACTAATTGTATCCTTTGCCAGCCCTTGATGGATTTCAAGAAATTGCAGATACTCATCGAGTAATTTCGAATCACGCGGTTTTGTATTGCCATCATGAGTTGCAGACATTGGTATATCCTCCTCGTTTGGTAGAATACCTGCTAAGGAGAGTATACTTCATCATTAGTTATTTATTATGTCGCGTATTCTGAAGCTAAAACGGCATGAATACTGACTTTGGAACGTTTACTCCACATAACGAACAGCTCAACATAAAATTCATTATGTTGTGCACCACATAATGAATTATTTTGTCTTATGTTGATTCAGGGGGGAGTATAAAAGGGAAGGGTGGTGCGCCGGCCCTGCGTGGAAACTGCAAAGTAAGCCGCCCTTATAACAACTTGGCCGGGGGATAATGGCGAGTGACGGCGAGCGAAAAGTTATTTGAGTTCGGACACGACACCGGCAGGCGGCGAGGATCTGCGGCCAGGCTCACCCGAACGCCTGCAGTGCGTGGGGTCAGCTCACGAAACGGGAAAAATCGTACGCTAAGCAAACAGGCCCGCCTCTGGATGAGGGTGGGCCTGTTTTTGGGTAGTAGTTATATAATGACCGCTCGACTTCGTTCTGAACGATTAATGCCAGGAAATCTTGATAGCCAAGTTGGCTGGTGGAGAGATGTCCATGCGGCCACCTCTCCGAAGCTGTGCGCCAGGTGCAGACATTGTTTACCCTCGGTTGAGAACAGGGGGAACGGCAACAGCTCCAGTTCTTTGGGTATTCCTCTTTCCAGCAGCCTTTGCAGGCTGGCTGCTGATTTTGGCTTGCCGTTAATTGCATCCCCACAAGACTTCAACACAGCCGGGGGAAACTGTATTGCACGAGCTTATCGCTTCTGCTGTGGCCGAGCCATGGGTCTCTTTGACGGAGTACGCATACGACGCAGGACCCCTTGCAAATGACACGCACGTTCCCTGTGCGTATCCAACTACTGCGCTGCAGCCGGCTCCGCATTCACTTAAAGCTCGTACTTTTGCGTCATTTACCGTTAAATAACCCCATGACAATCCGGCTGCACCCGTACTAGAGTTGGTCGCCAGAACGCCGAATGGCGGTGCAGCGGTAAGGTAAAAACTGGTTGCACCTTGGTTGGAACTTATCGAGTAGGCAGCGTTTGTAAAAGTAGTCCAGCCAAACCTTGAGACGGAAAAAACGTACGTCCCCGCTTGAATGCCAGTTAACAGGAAAGCTCCATTGTTGTCAGTTGTATCGGTTATAGTGGACTTACCGGCAGCCGACAGCGATACCGTTGCTCCAGGCAGTCCCATCCCGCTGCCGTCGAAAGCATGAACTGTACCGCTCATGGAATATGAGACCGATGACGTTAAGTATTTGACGACTCCAGTCTGGTTGGAGGTGACACTGTAAGCCGCATTGACATATGGGGCGTAGCCAGACTTGGCAACCGTAAAAACATATGTGCCGGCCTGAAGTCCACTGGCGGTAAAAACCCCTGCATTATCACTCACGACGCTAACAGGCACCTTGCCCGTAGCCGTAAAGGATACTGTTGCTCCGGCCAGCACTGGTCCGGAGTTACTCGCGGAATGGATCGTGCCAGTAACGGCAAAGGTGCTGTTAATTGGCTGTAGCAGGTAAAAGCTCTGGTTCGCCATGTCTGTGCTGACACTGAATGCTGCGTTGGTGAATGTAATGTAGCCGGTTTTCGCAACGGTCAACGTATACGTCCCGGCGGGAACACCGTCAATTGTGAAC
>Ga0209540_10002586_pt1 | contig 12807 bp, 9 predicted proteins | sample BarGraIncu01121A_FD_184501 | JGI IMG/M metagenome (GOLD analysis project Ga0209540, IMG submission 184501) | Arctic peat soil microbial communities from Barrow, Alaska - Barrow Graham LP Incubations 011-21A (SPAdes) (version 2) | ecosystem: Environmental > Terrestrial > Soil > Wetlands > Peat... | reverse complement strand
CCGAGCTTCAAAGGACTATTGCTGTTGACATTCGGTATGTCCTCTGGATAATGGATATTTATTCAGGTGCCAAACATCTTGTTGATGAGATGACAATAGTTCGATAGAATTCATCATGTACTCACCCCCTCTTCAGCCCTGCAGGCTCGCTCCTCCCTAAAATTGCCTGCAAGGCAATTTCTTAACGGTCGTCCGCCTCTCTACTTCGTAAAGAGGGGGGATTTCATTCATAAACAATGCGCTACGCCCCCTCTTTGCAAAGCAGAGAGGGGGACGGGGTGAGTTCATGGGATACCGGGAGTAGATTTTGCATGAGGTGAATTTTATTATCTTAGCACCAAAATTTTAAAACATGCATTTTAGTCTGATAGAGATCCTTGCTGCTTTTATGGTCCTTTTTGCAATTATTGATATACCGGGATCAATACCAATAATAATTGATATTAAAGCCAAATCAGGTGATATTAAATCAATTAAAGTCACACTTGTTTCATTCATAATCTTACTGGCTTTTCTTTTCATAGGAAGCCCCCTGCTTGGCATCTTTGGCATCGACGTTTCATCTTTTGCAATCGCAGGTTCTTTTATCATTTTTTTGATAGCAATGGAAATGATTCTTGGTATTGAACTTTTTAAACAGGATTCACACAGCGAAGGATCAATATTCCCAATTGCATTCCCATTAATCGCCGGAGCCGGATCAATTACTACAATCCTTTCTCTGAAAGCTGAATATCAAACAATTAATATTTTTATTGCCCTCGTTCTGAATATGATAGTAATTTATCTTGTATTGCGATTAACTTCAATATTTGAAAAATTACTGGGTGCAGGCGGGTTGCAAATCCTTAGAAAAGTTTTCGGCGTTATTCTGCTATCAATTGCAATAAAACTTTTCGTTACCAATACAGGCATAATCCTGCATCATGCAAAGTGAAATAACAATTTATACCGATGGAGCTTCAAGCGGAAACCCGGGGCCGGGAGGATATGGCATAGTACTTATCTCAGGTAAACACAGGCTTGAAAAATCAGCTGGATTCAGACTTACTACAAATAACAGGATGGAGTTACTGGCAGTTATTGAAGGGCTGGAAGCTCTTAAAATACCACACAGCAGGGTAGTGGTTTATACCGACTCAAAATATGTTGCAGATTCCGTCGAAAAAGGATGGGTTTTCCAGTGGGAATCTAAAGCTTTTAAAAAGAAAAAAAATCCGGATCTTTGGATCAGGTTTTTAAAAAGTTATCGGAAACATAATATCAGGTTTGTATGGATAAAAGGCCATGCCAATAATCCTGAAAATGAAATCTGCGATAAGTTGGCTGTAGACGCCTATTCTAAAAGTTCACTCCTCGAAGATACAGGCTATTGTCCTGAGGATGAAAATAATAAATTATTATAGCGGTAACCGGAGAAAACAGGTATGCACTTAAAAATTATCGAGACAATTTTGTAAACAAGAATGCTTATGCAAAAACTTTATATTAGTAAGACAAGTATCACCCCTGAGGTTAACTTTTCACCTGAAGAAAATATTTTTCTTATAAGCGGAATATCTTCCCCTGAAGATGTTCGCGCTATGTATTATCCTGTTATTGAATGGGTTGTCGCTTTTGTTAATGAAATGGTTGAAGGAAAATATAAGGATTACAGGCCCGATTACCCCCTGAAATTTAAAGCCGATCTTGCTTATTTCAATTCATCGTCAGCGAAATTCCTGTATGACATTTTTATAGAGTTAAAGAGACTTATCCCTCTTGGGATACCGGTTATTGTTGAATGGTTTTATGACGAGGAAGACATTGACCTGAAGGAAGGAGGCATGGATATCGCCTTGCTTGCCGAAATGGAATTTCTATTTATCCCGAAAAAAACTGATTCCAGATGAGGGGACAAGAAGAACTTTATTTGCTTTTCGAAAAGCTGAATATTCAATTTGAGTATCACGAACATCCTCCTCTTGCGACAATTGAAGATACTAAAATCCACTGGAAAAACTACAATTCAGGACGATGTAAGAACATCTTCTTTCGTAATCATAAAGGAGACAGACATTATCTCGTTATCCTTGAACACCTGAGACAGCTTAATATCAGGGACCTCGAGAAACGTTTAAAACAGGGGAAACTTACCTTTGCATCCGACTCTCGGCTAAAAAAATATCTTGGCGTCGAACCTGGCTCTGTTTCACCATTTGGACTTATTAATGACACTGAAAAACACGTCCATCTGTTTATAGATGAGAAATTAAAAGAATTTGACAGGCTTACTTTTCACCCTAATATAAACACAGCCTCTCTGGTTCTTTCGAAATCTGACTTTCTAAAATTTTTGGAATACACGGGTAATACATTTGAATTTATCCGGCTTTATGAATAGGGTAACAATCCCATCAGAGTCTCTTTATAAGATGACCCATGAAATTTTTATTTAGAAAAAGTAAAAATAGATGGCTTTTTGCATCAAAATCCAACCTTATACGTCCTTACCAAGAAAACCACTTAATCGATACCTTTAATGAAAAGAATTTTTTCAATTATACTATTCATATTTGTTCTTCTCCCGATACTTTTTGGACAGGATCCCGAGAAAAAGCAATATACTGCTACAATGATAACGAATCCTCCTGTCATTAACGGTGTTCTCGATGATGAAGCATGGCAGACCGGTGCCTGGGCAGGCAGCTTTACCCAGAATCAGCCATATAACGGACAACCCGAAACTCAGAGGACCGAATTCAAGATATTGTTTGATAATGACAATCTCTATGTGGCAATTAAGTCTTATGATACATCACCTGACAGTATTGTTAACCGTTTAACGAGACGGGATGAGGCTGACGGCGACCTTGTAGGTATAATTATCGATAGTTTTCATGACCTCCGCACCGGCTTTCTGTTTGGGGTAAGTTCAGCAGGCGTTAAATACGATCAGATGTTTACCAATGACTCCGGTAACGGTGATTCATCATGGGACCCGAACTGGTGGGTTAAAACCTCTATTAACAAGGAAGGCTGGGTAGCCGAGATGAAAATTCCTTTCAGCCAGGTCAGATTTGAAAAAAGGTCCGGTGATGTGTGGGGAATTGACGTAGCAAGAATTTTATACAGGAAGAACGAACAGACTTTCTGGCAGCATATTCCAAGAGACGCTCCCGGATTAGTTCATCTGTTTGGAGAACTAAAGGGGTTGGAGCAAATTAAACCACGGAAAATTTTCGACGTAACCCCCTATGGAGTTGCCAAAACTGAAACTTTTCAGGCTGTACCGGAAAATCCATTCCAGGCAACAGGTAAACTGTCAAAACTGAATGGCGGAATAGATGCCAAGATTGGTGTCACAAATAATATGACGATGGATCTGACAATTAATCCCGACTTTGGTCAGGTCGAAGCCGATCCGTCTGTGGTAAATCTTTCAGCTTATGAGACTTTTTTTACTGAGAAGCGTCCATTCTTTATCGAAGGAAATAATATCACAAACTTTGGTCTGGGTATTGGCGATGGTGGGGTCGGAAATGATAATCTTTTCTATTCCAGAAGAATAGGCCGCCAACCGCAAGGATATCCCAACCTTAATGACGGATGGTATGCAGATATACCAACGAGAACTGATATTCTCGGTGCAGCTAAACTTACCGGAAAGAATAAAAACGGACTATCGGTTGGTTTTGTTGAGGCTGTTACCGCTCAGGAGAAGGCGGAAATTGATACCATTGGCGGAAGAAAATTTGCAACAGTTGAACCATTGACAAATTATTTTGTAGGACGCATACAAAAAGACATTAACAATGGCAACACTATAATCGGCGGGATTTTTACCAGCACAAACAGGGAGCTCGATGCTGATGTAACAGACATTATGCATAAGGCTGCATATACAGGTGGAATTGATTTTACTCAATACTTCAAGAAAAAAAACTGGATGTTTAACCTCAATACAGCATTCAGCCTGGTGGAAGGCTCTAAAAAAGCTATTACGAATACACAGGAATCCTCCGCACACTATTTCCAGCGACCTGATAAAAACTATGCTTTACTGGATACAAACAAAACTTCACTTAGCGGATCAGGAGGGAGAATGGAGATAGAGAAATTAAACGGACACTGGAATTTTCTTGGTGCAGTCTTATGGAAAACCCCCGGCTTTGAAATTAATGACCTGGGTTACATGCGTACAACAGATCAGGTGCTTTCTGTCCTGTGGGCCGGATACAACCAATTTGACCCCAAAGGCATCTATAAGAGTTTTAATCTTAACTCTGACTTTTATTCAGTCAATAATTTTGGAGGTAACTGGATCGGGGGAGGTTATGAATGGAACGCAAACATAAATCTGAAAAATTTCTGGAGCGTATGGACCGGAGGCAGCCTTAACACATCATCACTTTCTACCGATATGCTTCGCGGCGGACCAATGATGAAATTACCAGGCAGCATCAATGCAAGGCTTGGCTTTTCAACTGATAACCGGAAAAAGCTGATGTTTAGTGTTTATGCAAGCGGATCAAAAGGTTTTGAAAACAGCTCCGATAACCTATATGCAGAATTAGACATAACATACAAACCAACTAATTATCTTGTTTTTACACTCAGCCCTTCATACAATAAATCATATTCTGAGCTGCAGTATGTTACCCAGACAGATTATAACGGCAATCCCCGTTACATCTTTGGCAGCATCGATCAGAAAACTATCAGCACTTCTTTCAGAGTGAATGTTAACATTAGTCCGAATCTCACCTTCCAATACTGGGGTCAACCATTTGTTGCAACCGGTAAGTATTATGATTATAAATTCATAAGTGAACCGATAGCAAGCAGTTACAGGGACAGGTTCATTACTTACAACAGCAATCAGATCGCTTTCGATACGGATCATTACAACATCGACGAAAATGCTGACGGAAAGACTGACTACACACTTGGGAAAAATGATTTCAATGTTAAGCAGTTCCTTTCAAACCTAGTAATAAGATGGGAATACAGTCCGGGATCAACACTGTTCCTCGTATGGAGCCAGACCAGAAGTTATAACAGCGATACAGGGCAGATGGATTTTTTCAACAATATTGGCGATCTGTTCAATAAAGGGTTAAATAGTCCTCATAATGTGTTCCTGATTAAATTCAGCTATCGGTTTGGGTTAAAATAGGTTTTTCATACGCTTTATACCGAACAAAGAATACAAGATTAAATGAAGAAAAGAATCGGATTTCCCTGTGTCGTGAGTCATGAATCATTCGTCATTCTCATCTAATTTTACATCAGTAATTAAAATAAAAGTTGCCAGATAGTTAATGTAGCTTTATCTTGCTTCTTTTTTTATGTAATGAAAAAATCTCTTCTGAAAAATTCGAAAATACTTCTTTTTAAATTCTCCTGCCTGAAATATATATTCCTGATTCCCGGATTTATTTTTCCCTTCCTGGAAGCATCATCCCAGGATTATTTTCAACAGAAAGTGAATTATGAAATTCATGTTACTCTTAATGACCTGAAGCATGAATTGCGTGGATGGGAGTCTGTTGAGTACATAAACAATTCCCCTGATAGTCTGGGATTCATATATTATCATCTGTGGCCAAATGGCTATTCTGACAATAATACTGAACTGGCAAAGGAGTTATTAAGAAGAGACGGAAAGTCAAAATTGTTCAATGACCCGGAGTTAAAAGGATATATCGATTCTTTGAATTTCGAGGTTGGAGGTGAAAGTATTCAATGGAATCTATTAGAAGGTTTCCCTGATATCTGCAGGCTGATGCTAAATAAACCTCTCAAACCTGGTGACTCAATAAATATATCCACACCGTTTCATCTGAAAATTCCTGAAGGGGTTACATCCCGTTTAGGGCATATCGGGGAATCTTACCAGATCTCTCAATGGTATCCCAAACCGGCTGTATATGACAGATCAGGCTGGCATCAGATGCCTTATCTCGATCAGGGCGAATTCTATTCTGAGTACGGCAGTTTTGATGTAAGTATTACTCTGCCGTCTAATTATATTGTCGGTGCCACAGGAATCCTTCAGAACGAAGCGGAAAAGAATTGGCTCGATAAGCTTGCTGCCGATACCGCTTGGATGAGAATCCCCGACTACGTGAATGAAGATTTTCCCCCTTCATCAAAACAGATGAAAACATTGAGGTATAAGGAGAACAATATCCACGATTTCGCATGGTTTGCGGATAAGAGATTTCATGTATTGAAAGGAAAGATCAGGCTTCCGGAAACAGGTAGGGAAGTAATCACCCTGGCAATGTTTACAAATCAGGAAGCATATCTCTGGAGAAATGCTGTCTCATACATAAATAATGCTTTATGGTATTTTTCAAAATGGAACGGCGACTATCCCTATAGCACATTTACGGCAGTTCAAAGCGCTCTTAACGCCGGCGACGGTATGGAATATCCCCAGCTGACAGTAATCGGAGTGGCGAATGATTCATATCTTCTCGATGAAGTGATTGCCCACGAAATCTGTCATAGCTGGTTTTACAGCGCATTAGGTTCAGATGAACGCCGATTCCCTTTTATGGATGAGAGTATTACATCTGCAAATGAATCAAGATATATGGATGTAAGATATCCTGGGAAAAAACTGTGGGAAATCGAACTGAAAAACCTGAAGCTGGCTAAAATCTTAAATATAGATAAAATGCCGGTTCAACGTATACAGGAACTGGAATGGCTGATTCCGGCACGAAGCAATCTGGAACAGAATATTAATATAGCAACTCCGGAATTCAGCATCAATAATTATGAAAGTATAATCTACAATAAAGCCGCCCAGGGGTTCAACTATCTTCGGGCTTATCTCGGAGATTCGCTATATGATTCCACAATGCATGATTATTACAGGTTATGGAGAGGCAAACATCCACACCCCGATGATCTGAGGGATGTCTTTAAACATCATACAGGTAAGGATCTTTCCTGGTTCTTTGATGATTTTCTTGGAACAACCAAAAGGCTTGATTATAAGATTGCCCGCTTCAGTAAAGGCAAGGTACTTATTAAAAACCGGGGTGAGTTAAAAGCGCCGTTGCTGATCGCTGAATTAAAGGGAGATTCTATCTGTTCAGAAAAATGGGAAGACGGTTTTGACAGTAGAAAATGGTTCAGCACAAATCCCGGGCGTTTTACCGAGATACGTATAGATCCCGACCATGAAATGACTGAATTATACAGACTTAATAATAACATCCGTACCTCAGGTCTATTCCGAAAAGCTGATCCTATCAGATTTCAGCTCCTCTATACACTTGAAGATCCTGATAAACGATATCTGATTTATTTGCCTTCAGTCAACTGGACAAATACTGATGGTTTTATGGCCGGATTCGCTTTACAGAATGGGACGCTCATCCCAAAACCTGTTGAATATTTTATTATGCCATTCTATTCTTTCCGTAATCAGGCATTTACAGGCTATGGTAAAATCTCTTTTAATAAAATTCCCTACGATAACTTCATAAGACTTGCATCACTTACCCTTGAAGGAGAACAGTTCGGTGCGCCAGGAATACAGGACTATCAAAAAGCCCGGATTGGATTAGACTTATATTTTAAATCAAAAAACGTGATTGATCCGATTAATCAAAAGGTCTCCGGTTCTTACACCCTGGCGTCCGATCTGAGTCAGATTGAGTCTCTGACACAGGCAAAGATACGTTCTTATCTGCAATTCAGATACTTCATGAACAAGACCTGTATAATAAATCCTTACAGTATGGCAGTTTCATTGGAATCAGGGAAATCATATCAGAAGGTATCCATGGAGCTAAACTATAAGTACAGCTATGGAGGAAAGAAAAACGGCCTGGATTTCAGAGTGTTTGCAGGAACGATGCTTAAAAATGACGCCTCAGACCCATTTTATTCCTTTTCTGCAAGCGGGAGAAGCGGCCGTGAACAATATTTATATGAAGGCGTATATCCCGATCGCTTTACGGAGTTTCCAAGAACTTTACTATCGAGGCAGATGACCCTGTCTGAAGGAGGGCTCGTTTCTGCAGTCAATGACAGTCTGGGATACAGCCGGTGGCTTTTATCAGTATCTCTGACCAGCAGCCTGCCGGGAATTGCTTCAAAGATACCTTTTAAACCCTTTGTTAATCTGTTGCTGAACGATCACGGATCAGGGAATATTAATAACCCGACATTCTTTTATGAAGCAGGATTAAAGGCAGGAATATGGGATTATTTCGAGATCTATTTCCCATTTATAGTCTCTGACAATATAAAAGCAATAACCGGATCCTTAAGAGAAAGAATCCGGTTTGTTTTCCGGCTCGATAAACTAATACATTTAAGTTCCAAATATTAGGTTATCAGAGATTGCAATTATGCCTTATCGGCGCTGCCGAGTACATTAAGAACTTTATGTTTATAAAGTTCTTTTAACTTATCACGTGCGGGGCCCAGGTAATTACGCGGGTCGAATTCTCCCGGCTTTTCAACAAAGACCTTGCGTATTGCAGCCGTCATGGCAAGACGGCCATCGCTATCGATGTTGATCTTACAAACTGCTGATTTTGCCGCTCTGCGTAACTGATCCTCAGATACTCCGGCTGTGTTTTCCATTTTACCGCCATATTTATTAATCTCGGCCACGATATCCTGAGGAACTGAAGAAGCGCCATGAAGAACAATCGGGAAACCAGGAATACGTTTTTCACATTCTTCAAGAATGTCAAAACGCAAAGGAGGAGGAAGTTCGCCCGGTTTTACTTTGAATTTGAAAGCGCCATGTGATGTTCCGATAGAAATAGCAAGAGAATCAACCCCCGTTTTTTTCACAAAGTCTTCAACCTCCTGGGGTCTGGTATAAGATGAATGTTCTGCTGAGACCTCATCTTCTATGCCCGCTAAAACACCCAGTTCCCCTTCGACTGTAACATCGAACTGATGCGCATACTCAACAACCTGTTTTGTTAATCTTACGTTTTCTTCATAAGAGAAATGCGATCCGTCGATCATTACCGATGAAAAACCCATTTCGATGCACGACTTGCAGGTTTCAAACGTATCGCCATGATCAAGATGCAATACAATTGGAATTGCATAGCCAAGTTCTTTTGCATACGCAACAGCTCCCTTGGCAAGATATTGAAGTAAAGTCTGGTTTGCATATTTGCGTGCACCTTTTGATACCTGAAGAATAACCGGAGATTTTGTCTCCACACAGGCGCTGATAATTGCCTGCATCTGTTCAAGATTGTTGAAATTGAAAGCAGGAACAGCATATCCTCCTTTACCGGCTTTCTTAAACAATTCTCTCGAATTCACTAACCCTAACTCTGTATAATGTACCATAATTTATTGTTTTAAAATGAGCCTGAAAAAGTAGCTATTTTAGACTTAGTGTCCAAAATATTTAGTAAAAATAATCTGCCCGGCTAAAAGTAATTAAAGATATTGGTTTACCAGTTTCAGATATAAATAAAAATCCCCGGCACTAGGTGCCAGGGGATTAATGCAGGTGTAAATTTTTTTATAACCACTACTTTTTCGAAGCTGCTACAGGCTTTGTACTGGTCCCAATGTCAGCAGAGACCTTCCATATTCCATTCACCTTCCGGTATACCGTAACATATTTACCCATATCTGAATCTGTTCCGTTCGGGCCTAAACCTGTAGCGCTATATTTACCATATTCAACAGCCATATCTCCGGAAGCGGAAACATCTACCCGTTCAGTGCTCCAGTCAATAGACTCTTTAGGATTTTGTCCCTGTTCCAGGGTAATGTGCTTCTGGATAGCTGCAGGGCCAACTGATGGTTCCTCATTCGTGCCGTACGATACACCATCTTCGGCGAAGAGGGCAGCACATGCAGCGGCGTCATGTTTCTTTGTTAATTCAAGCCAGTTCTTTGAAATTGAACGAATAGCTTGTTCATCGTTTTTCAAATCAGCCTTTCCGGTTTGCTGTGCAAAAGTTGTCAGGCTCAAAAACATCAAACCTAAGAAGATAATTTTTTTCATACTTAGAGAATTTAGTTTTTACTTTTAAAAAATACTTTCTGTTTCATTGTTCAACCTTCTCTTTAAAACAATAATTAACTGTTTATTGTTTAAAATATCCAAGGTTTAAGGGGATAGTTTGGGTTGGCTCAATGTTTATATTTGTTGTCTTTAATTAGAGTTTAAATAAATTGGTATGTTTTGAATTAGATAAAAAACCACGGTTTTTAAGCCGTGGTTAAGTGAAAAACATGATTCGGGCTGTAACCCTCATACATTTTTATTTCTTTAATTCTTCCTTTGCACGTTTCTGGACAAGTGCAAGACTCATTCCGTTAACGTTCCACTTTGCTATCTTTTCGAAAAGCTTTATTGCGTTTTGCCTGTCACCCTTCTTATTATAAACTTCTGCGGTATAGTATAATGTCCAGGGATCCATTGTGTTTGCTTTTGAAAAATATTCAAGTGCTTTATCATAGTTGGCTTTCTTCAGTTCAAGGAATCCAAACATAGAATTTAGATTCATTTCCTCATCAGGATTTTTTCTGCCTTCAACTTTTAGCTTATATTTTTCCAATTCTGGAATTACCTTGTCAAGTTCATTGTTTGATATAAGCCCATAAATGTTCCACATCATTGAAGTAGTAATCATATTGTCTTTGTCAATTTCAGGAAGTTTTGACTTACCAATTAGATCAATAACGTTGTTAAAAAGCTTTATTCCTTCAGCCGGATTACCCGACTCTGTATACACAAAACCCTGATTAACGTAGGACCAGATTGTGGGTGGAACCAGATTCCCTTTTTCAGCCACTGAACGATATTCATCTAAAGCTTTAATAGCATCATTAACTTTCCCCTCATGCACATAGGATATTGCTTTTAAAAACAAGGAGGTTAGTTTCCCAGCAGTTCCAGATACTTTGTCATAATTTTCCTGATAATATTTACGGGCTGTTTCGTAGTCCCCTTTAAAAATATAATTGTCGCCTATACCGTTAAGCGAACTGGCGAAATTAACAGGATCTTTTTCAAAAGCCTTTTTATATTGTGCTATTGACTCGTCATATTTTCCCATTTTCAGAAGAAGTTCTCCATAAGAATCATAAGGATTTCCTCTGTCCGGAACCAGTTTTATATAAGTTTGAAATGCTTTTTCTGCTTCCTGGTAATTATTTAATGCAGACTGACAATAACCGATCATATTATAAGCTGAAGAATAGTTCTTATCTATTTCAGTGGCTTTTGACAAATGAATAAGTGCATTTGAAAAATCATTAATATTGAAATAATATGTACCAGCGACTGCCTGGATTCTTTTATCAGACGGGAATGACACTAAAAGTTTATCAAGCAGTTCTTTTTGTTTCTGACCTTTCCCTTCTGCATAGGCCTGACTATACTGTATTTCCAGTTTTTCTCCTTCAGATACTTTTCCGATAAAACTAATTGCTTTATCGAGGTTTTGTCTGTAGATATTATATCCACCTCCCGATTGTGCACGATATAAATAAGCAATTGCGAAGTTTGGATCAGTCTGAATAGCTTTGTCAAAAAGCGAAGCTGCAGCAATAAATTCATTATTATCAAATTTATCTCTTCCATCCAGAAAATATTTAAGAGCGTCTTTCGATGAGGCCGTTACAGGAATTTCTTTAGACTGTGCCTGAAGATTAATAGGTACAATCATAAAAACAACCAAAATAAACAAACCATATTTAAGTGTTTTCATATTTGTTTCCAATCTTTTAATTGAACATTTAAAATCAATTTCATAATTAAGAATCTGTCACCTCCTTTCTGTTTTACTAAAAATATTTTTATCCGACTGATTGCATTCCTACAGTGATTTCTTTAAAGATTCATTATCAATTATTTATCAAATATATGCCAAGTTGAGTTCAATGTCAATTAATTACAATAAAAAATACTGGTAATAAATTGCTTATGTGTTTAAGCTATTTTAATTAACCCATTAAATCAGGGAAAGCATCTAATCCGGATTTATACATCTTCCATAAAAGCCACAAGACCTTTCGACCATATAATTGTTTCTCTCTCCGATACGTAGTATGGGACAAAAAGAAGGGTCTTTTAGAAAATAGGCTGCAGCAGGCTCGCAGTTATCAATAGTGAGGGTTGCGATTTATGCTACATACCTTAGACTAATGTATTTTGCTATGCAACATAAATAGAGTATACCTGAACACATATTACCTGCAATATTGGATAGCAATTACAAATCTCAGTTTACCTCAATTTTCTTAATGATTTCTTAATGAATTATTAACGATTTATTAAACTGGATTTTATTCGATATTTGATTCAACAAGGTATTTTTACTTTATAATATTAAGCATACTCAATTTTTTAATTAACGATAGTAATCAAATAGTGCTTGAAATAATTATCAATATAATTTTAATCTATATAAAAATATTATTCCAAACAAATTAAGCCTAAGAGCATGAAAATTTATATCAAAAATATGGTATGCAGGGGAACCAGATTACTCATTATTCAGGAATTGGAAAGACCTGGTTTTAGTTACAATGCAATAGAATTGGGAATGATAGACTTTAAAAAGGATCTATCATTAAATGAATTAAATGAATTATACCAGGCTCTGAATCAATATGGACTCATGGTGACTTTCAGAGATATCAGAATTGTAAGTGAAATCCGATATTTGATTCATGAGCTCGTAGAAAACAAAATACAGCTTTGGAATGATTTCTCAAATTATATCATTCAGAAGTTTGGCTATAATTATTCTTATCTCGATGAACATTTTAAGCTTGAAACAGGTTTCTCAATAGAGAATTACTATA
>Ga0209540_10002582_pt1 | contig 12825 bp, 9 predicted proteins | sample BarGraIncu01121A_FD_184501 | JGI IMG/M metagenome (GOLD analysis project Ga0209540, IMG submission 184501) | Arctic peat soil microbial communities from Barrow, Alaska - Barrow Graham LP Incubations 011-21A (SPAdes) (version 2) | ecosystem: Environmental > Terrestrial > Soil > Wetlands > Peat... | reverse complement strand
CCCTCACTCAGGCTGCCGGGACCGGCAACCCGATCTACTACATGGCGTTCAACTGCTTCTCTGCCTGGGCGGCCCTGATCATTCTCGTCCTGACAGGGATCGAAGGTGCCCCAACCGTGGCGCGGGCCCTCACTGCTGTGGCCGCCGCCGGGGCAGTCCTTATGTCGTCAGCCATAGGCACGAGCGCCCTGTGGCTTCATCCCTACCGTGCGTCCAGGCCGAGCCTCTCGAATGCTGTTGTCGTCGGGGTGCCAGCGTTACGTTCAGTTACAGTGGCACCGCGAACCGCAGCCATGTACGGCCTGTTGCATCGTGTCCTGGAGCCCTACCTCACACCCGGTGGTGGTACCTACATGATGGGCTTCAACGGAAAACCAGGAATCATCTTCGCCCTCGACGGCAGGTCCGTGGGTGAGGCGTGGTACTCCTCTATTGACCCGCAGCGAACCGCGGCGGGGATCCGGGCCGCATGCCCTGACGGAAAGGGCCCGTGGGGGTCCCGACCACCTATCCTGTTGTTCAGCCGGGCAACATCAGGCACTGAGACTGCCGCTTTGAAAGCTTGCGGGCTGGAGCTAGCCCGCGACTACCGGCAGTTGGGCAACCCGACGAAGACCAGTGGACTCAGGATCTATGTGGGCACAGCCGAACTCGCCGCACACGGAAACGGAGCACAATGACATCGCCCTCGACGGATGCCAACACGGCATTCCAGAGCCCATCCCTCGTGTCGGTCATCATCCCCGCGCTCGACGAGATCGACAACATCCCCGGGCTGCTCGCCCGGTTCCGCGAGTTCGGTGTCAGCCACCCGTCCTACAACTTCGAGCTTGTCCTCGTTGACGACGGCTCCACCGACGGCACCAGTGACCTGGTCAGGAACCTGACCAAGGAGCAGGACCGGGTCACCGTCATCCGCCTCGCCCGCAGCTTCGGTTCCCACTACGCGATCTCCGCGGGCCTCGCCCGATGCTGTGGCGACTGCGCCGTAGTCTTCGGCGCAGACCTCCAAGAGCCGCCGTCCCTGCTCGCCGACTTCCTGGCGAAGTGGGAAGAGGGCGCGGACGTCGTATGGGGCGTGCCTCAGGCTCGTGTAGGCAGGTCGGCGTCGCGCGACATCGCGTCCAAGGCGTTCTCCGGCCTCTTCAGCAAGTTCGCCAACTTGGCCAACTACCCCCCGGAAGGGCCCTCAGGGGTGCTGTTGGATCGATGCGTCATCGACGAGGTAGCACGGCTGCCGGAGCGCAACCGCAACGTGCTCGCGCTGATCGCCTGGTTGGGCTTCACCCAGGTGCGGGTCGACTACCAACAGGTCGACCGGGTGCATGGCACCAGCCGCTGGACCCGGCGGAAGATGGCCAAGCTGGCTGTCGACTCACTGATCCAGTTCTCCTCGATGCCCCTGCGGCTGTGCACGTCCCTCGGATCGGCCATCGCAGCAGGCGGCTTCGTCTATGCCATGGTGCTCGTCATTCGCTCCCTGCTCGGGGTCACCACACCCAGCGGATGGCCAACCGTGGTCGTGATAGTCCTCTTGCTCGGCGGTGCTCAGTTGGCCGTCATCGGAGTCATGGGAGAGTATCTCTGGCGTGCGGTCGAAGAGACCCGAAGTCGACCGTTGTACGTTGTCCGTGACGTGTGGGGCTCTATCCTCGCTTCCGAGACTGCAAGTGAGGGCCTGCCCCGCCACGGCCGCCGCCCCGCATCCTCCTCCCATCCGGCAGGGTTCGTTCCCACTCCCTCACATCCGACCCGGGAGAAGTGACCGCATGAAGAAACAACACAGCACGGTGCTCGTCACCGGGGGCTTGGGCTACATCGGCTCCCACGTCGTACCCGATCTGCTGAGCCGCGGTTGGCGCGTGCGGATCCTGGACAACTACTACCGCAGTGACCGAACGGTGGCAGCGAGTCTGAAGGCCATGGAAGACGTCGAGGTCATCGAGGGCGATGTTCGCTATGCCAACGCGGTCGAGGGTGCCATGCGGGGTGTCGAAGCGGTCGTCCATCTGGCCGCGGTGTGTCTGAACAAGAGCATCTCGGACCCGACCGAGAGCCTGGACATCAACCTGCTGGGCACCCAGAACGTCCTAGACGCAGCCGCCAGGTCCTCGGTCAGTCGATTCGTATACGCATCCTCTGCTTCGGTCTACGGCAACCCGACCTCGTTGCCGATGAGGGAGACGGACAAACCGGCACCTCTGACGCCGTACTGCATCGCCAAGCTCGCAGGCGAGTATCTGCTGGACTTCCACGGTCAGACCTCGAAGATGTCCTGGTTGGCGCTGCGTTTCTTCAATGTCTACGGTCCAGGTCAGCAGACCGACGCCTACTACACCTCAGTGGTCCTCACCTTCCTTCGCCGGCTAGCTGCCGGTGAGGCCCCGGTCATCGACGGCCGCGGGGAGCAATCGATGGACTTCGTGCACGTGACCGACGTGGCCCGAGCGGTCGGTATGGCGTTGGACTCCCCGGCCACAGGCGAAGTGCTGAACGTCGGCACCGGGACGCAGACCACCATCGCCGAGCTGGCCGACCAGCTCACCCGCATTCTGGGCTCCGACGCCAAGCCCGTGTTCCGCCCGCGTGAGGTGCTGGTGACGCAGCGCGAGGCATCGATCGAGCGGATTCGCGAGGTGCTGGGGTGGGAGCCGATCGTTGAGCTGCCAGAAGGCCTGGCCTCGGTGGTGGACTACCTCAAGAAGTCAGGCGAGCTGGCGTGACGTCGGTCCCCACGAACCCCTACAACCCACTGGCGTGGTTCGTCGGGGAGCCAGCCATCGGCGAAAGCACGTGGATCGGGCCCTTCTGCCTGATCGACGGTTCGGGCGGTCTGGTGATTGGGCGCTCATGCGACATCGCAGGCGGCGTCCACATCTACACCCACTCCAGCGCGCGTCGTTGCGTGACGGACCGCAACGCCGCGTTGGATCGGTCACCTGTCCGCATCGGCGACTTCACGTTCATCGGTGCTAACGCGGTAATCCTCATGGGTGTCACCATCGGAGACCACTGCATCATCGGTGCCGGATCCGTGGTGACCACCGATCTGCCTGACCACAGCGCGGCCGTCGGCTCACCGGCTCGGGTGGTCGGCACGGTGGACCCGACCGACGGGACGATTCTCTACCTGGAGTGAAAGGCTTCCGTGGTCGACACCGTCTGCTCGGCCACGATAGAGGACAAGATCTGCACGACGAGGTCCTGCTGGTCATCGGTAAGCCCGACATACATCGGGAGGGCCAGATGACGCTCGAAGAGGCGCTGCGAGGACGGACAACTTCGACGAGCCGGACCGTACACCGGCTGAAGGTGCATCGCGTAGGTCCCGATCGTGCTCCCGACCCCGCGTGCCCGCAGCCCGATGGCGATCGCATCGCGATCGAGCGGCTCGGTGACCGTCACGGCGTAGGTCTGCCATGCCGATTCGCGGTCCTGGGGAACAACCGGCGCCTCGATCCCTGGCACCGTGCCCAAGAGGTCTGCATACCGGGCGGCAAGGGCACGACGTCGCGCACCGAAGGTGTCGAGCTTGCCCAGCTGCACCACTGCCACAGCAGCCAGCACGTCGGAGAGCTTGTAGTTGTAACCGATCTCGGCGAATGTCGGCAGGGCAAGAGTCCCGGCGGACTGACGGGAGAAGGCGCTCGCCATCCCGAAGCATGAGGCTGCACGCATGCGCGCGGCCAACTCCTCGTCGTCGGTGGTGATGACGCCGCCCTCACCGCAGGTAATGCCCTTGCGCGCATGCAGGGAGAACACCGACACAGTGCCGAAGCTGCCGCAGGGCCGGCCGGCATAGACAGCGCCAGCCGAGCAGGCCGCGTCCTCGACCAGGAAGAGACCATGGCGGTCGGCGATCTCCTGCAACTCGTTCCAGTCGGCCGGAACACCAAGGGCGTCGACGGCCAGGATGCCCTTGGTCCGAGGCGTGATGGCCTCCTCGACGAGCTTGGGGTCGATAGTTCCCGTGTCCTCGCACACATCAACGAACACCGGAGAGGCTCCACAGAAGAGCACGGCGTGGCCGCTGGCAGGGAAGCTGTAGTCCGCCACGAGCACCTCGTCGCCGGGGCCCACCCCCAAACCCGCCAGGGCGAGATGAAGGCCGGCGGTGCAGTTGTTCACTGCGACGGCGTATGCGCGACCGGTCAGCTTCTTGAAACCGGCCTCAAGCTCGGTGCTGTATGGCCCCTGTCCTGCCATCCACCCGGACTCGAGGACCTTTGCCACAGCCGCGAGCTCGGCCTCATCGGTCGAGGGGCGGCTCAGCGGGATTGGATGGGCTGATGCGTCAGGGAACGTGCGTGCTGTCTCGGAGGATCGGTGCATGATTGCCATACTAGGCACAACAAAACGACGGGAGCGCGAGTAATGGCAGCACCGCCGCGCCCTCCGGCTACCTACCGCGATCGGCTTGGTCGGCTGGTATCCGGGCGGTTCAGCCGCTACACGTCGCTGTCCCTGCTCACGGTGCCAGTCGGTTATGGACTGCTCTTGCTTGCGCGCAGCATCTGGGACGTCAACGCGGGTCTACTGAACCTGGTCGTGGGCACGGTGCTCACACCGCCGTCCTTCCTGCTCTACCGCAGGTTCGTCTGGCACGAACGCGCCGGCAAAGGGATGCTCGCGGAGATGTTCGCCTTCTGGCAGCTGGTCATGGTGGGGGCGATCGCGTCCGGCGTCTTCATCGCCATGGCCGACGCATGGTGGGGTGCTCGCGGGCTGACCCTGGTCGCGGCCGGGTTGTTGGGCCAGGGTGCACTGTTCATCGGCCGCTACATCTGGCTCGATCGAGTCACTTTCTCCAGCTCCAAGACGTGAGATCCCGCCTGGCCACATGTTGGGCTGCAAGCGGGGATTCCTACAAGGAAGACGGTCCTCTCACGCGGGCCAACGAGTCTTGCTGGCCTTTGTCGCGCTCTGGTTACCCCGGAGTCGATTGCCCTGACTAGCTCTGTTGTGGTGATTACCACTACGGGATCATCGCTGTTGAACTAGTCGTCAAGGCGGCGGTCCGTCGACTACGTCCGGTTGTGACGCACCGGTCGCCCGTGAGCCCGGGCCGGATCGCTCTGGGCGTCCATGACCTGTCCGACGTCGTGGGCGGCAAGGAACTCGGCCACCCGCAGTAGGACCTTCCCAGGCGTCCGGGCTCGTCCCAACGGGCTCAGCGCAGTTCGTAGACGGTCACTTTGCCGCTGGTGAACTTTGGGATGGCGAACTGTGAGAGCTTCGGAGATACGCGCCCGGCTGATGTGTCGGCAACCAGCCAGCCCGCGCCGTAGCGTTGTCGAAGTAGGTTGATGGTCTTCGCGCTGGGGTCGGTGAAGGCTGCGTCGTTGACGGCAAGGCGCTCGGGGAAGGGCGTGGTTGAGTCCGCCGTTCTGGCTTCACTGGTGTATCCCCAACTTTCAAGCACCGTGCGCCGGCCGCCGAGGCCGCTCACCCAGAACGCCATGGACTCGCACTGGGGTCGCAGTGGCCCGCTGACGCAGTGCCGGTTTGTCGCGACCACGGCGTCGTTCGCAGTGTGCTGGTCGATCCACGCCATGGCGGCGCCGTTGTTGCGGCTGAGCAGCAGGCCGTTGATGTGAGGGGGCATCGGAGCGGCGTTGATCACGGGTTTGACGGCGATGTCGGCTATGGGGTCAAACGTGGAGCCGATCGCGCCTTCGGCCGGTCCGCCCACGACCAACGCTGCCAGAGCCAGGCTCGCGCCCCATCCACGTAGGCCCGGGACTTTGCGGCGCACCAACGCCCATGCGAGAAGACCCACCGCCATAGCAGAACACAGGACCCCAAGCGGCACGACGAATGAGGCCACCACCGCTGTCAGGTCATTCGTGTGTTCAGCCAGGGCCGGTGTTACGGCGCGACCGAGCGCGACCACACCGGCACCGATGAGCGTGCCACTGGCCAGAACGGCGACAAGTCGGCGGCCGTTCCGCACGGTGGAAGGGATCGCGGCCGCGAGGACCCACACCCCGAACACCGAGGCCATCGGGTTGGCCAGGCGAAGGAAGTACGCCTGGCTGTCGGCCGGATGCGACAGGGTCAGGTAGACGACCCAACCCGCCACGACAACGCCGACCATGAACCAGGCAGCAGGATCGGTGTGTAGCCGCTTGGACCCGAGCCAGGCGAACGGTGCCAGGCGACCGAGGTTCGCCACCAACGGCACCAGAAGCAGGATGGTCAGAATGACCAGCGATCGCGTCGAGAGATCGTGTACGCCCTGGGGCAGGATCGGGCCGGTGGATGGGTGGAAGCCCGCGCCAGTCAGGCTGTGATACAGCGGATTCCACTCGACGAAGTCGAACAGGCCGATCGTGGTTCCGCCTTCGCTGCCCGCCACAACAAGTAGGGACACCGGGAAGATGACGGCCACCATCGCGGCAATCGACACGGCTGCACGCCACTGACGGCGGCGCCCGATCAGCAGGCTGAGACCGGCCAGACAGGTGCCGGCCAGGACCAGTGGCATGGCGGTGGGTTTGGCGCCGGCGGCCGCTGCGAGCAGCAGCGCGAGAACAGCCCACCCTGCCCCCAAGCTGACGCCACGCAGGGCCCTCACGATCAGGGTGCCAACCCCCAGGACAAGTGGCAGGACGTAAACCTGTGAAGGGCTCGTTGGGAAGATGACCCCCGCCTCGCCCGAAACGGGCAAGAGACTCGTGCCCGTGAACACGATCAGAACCCACGCGGCGACCGGTCCGGACCACCACCTGCCCGACAGTTCCATCGCCAAACGGGCACCGATCAACGCCGTGACCGCGAGCAGCGGAAAGATCCACAACCGCAGGACCACCGTTGCCACGGGTGCGCCCGACACCAGGTGGGCAGCTGCCATATGAACGTGGGAGAACCAGTGATAGCGCAGGACCTCGCCGGCGACTTGGGGGACTTGCGGGGGAAACGACCGGGTGAGCTCGTGCACGATGGACAGGTGCCAAGGGACGTCCGGGTTGTAGACCCCGCCAGATGGCGGCAGAGGAGCGGTGAAGGCGCTCTGGCCCACGGTGAGAATGCAGGCGGCGATCGCCGAAGCCACCCCCCACGACCAGAGACGTGGCAGCGGGTGCGGCGAGCTGATCCGCCAGTGCCGGCGCAGGCGCCGCACAGCTAGGAAGATCACCACTACCAGAAGTGGCCAGAGCCAGAGCTGCTGCTGCAATCCGAGGAGGGACCAGAGCGTGAAGCACACGAGCTCGAGGGCCAAGCCGGTCACCGCGCCCATGGCGGCGTCTTCAGGCCAGTTGCCCCGCGTCCCGACCGTTGCCCGCGCCACCAGAACGCCGGGCAGTGTCACCCCAAAACACCAGTAGGCCGCGTAACGGCCGATATCCAGGGCGGGCGTGCCCACTCTCATCAGTACTGCGGTGGCTACACCCAGCACCAGCAGCCACGGCACAGCATCAATCCCCGCCCGCAGCACGCCGGCCATGGACGGCATGCTGCCCGGGGCTGCTACATCTTCCGAGAGGAGGGCGTCCTGGTCATCAGCCGTCACCGAGCTCGCGGTTCCTGATGCAGCACCGACCCAATAGTTGCGCAACGTCTTCCTTTCGGCTGACCCCTTTTGGCCGTGTTGGGTTCGTTGGTGCGGCCTCATCGTAGGCTGCCATCACCTACTCAAGTGCCTTGGGCTACAACGAGGGGTCTTCGGTCCGTGCAGCGTCATCCCAGGAGGAGATGTTCACCCGCTGGAAGTGACGTTCGCCAGGCGAGCCGTGACCAGTACGAAAGCTTGTCGACCTTTCGCCGCCGCCCAGATCTACCTGTTGCCAACCACGTTCTTCTATGATCAGGCAACCATCCCTGTTACGCAGGGGTGGTTGGTGAGTCCGCTCGCGTCACCGAACGTAGGGAACACGCATGGTTCTGTTGGGCCGCCTCGCAGCCCCATGGGCACCGCAGGAGAACCTTTGTTGCCTCTGACATCACTGCAGTTCCTGGGATTGTGCATCGGCCTGGCAATCGCCACTCCCGTGGCGTTGCTCATCTTGTGGCGTCGAGCACCCAGGAGCTCCCGCTGGGCTATTCCAGTTTTCCTGGTCGGTGTCCTGTTCGGGCAGGCAGCAGCCATCGGTGCGGTGGCCGTCAAGGTCAACCGGGACTATGGCTTCTATCCCACGTGGTCATCGCTGTGGGGCACTCCGGTGGCGCCGCCCGTTGTTCAGGTTGGAGCGCGTCTGGGGCTGAACGGCGTCCTGAGGGCCCGTCATTCGGTCCTGCCGGTGACCTCCGGGCCGGCGTCGGATACCGGACGCTACGAGTGGATCACCCTCAAGGGCGCAAAGACGGGTTTCTCGCAGACCGTGATCGTCTGGCTGCCGCCGCAGTACCACGACCGCCGCTATGCCACAATCCGTTTTCCCGTCGTGATGGTACTGGGCGGCGCTGAGGTCCGTATCCCGTTCGTCGTCGACCGTCTCAACTTCGCCACAGTCGCAAGCCAGGAGATTCGCAGCGGCCGCGTGGCGCCCTTTGTCGCGATCTTTCCCGAGATGAACGTGGCCATGCCCGTGGAGACCGAGTGCACCGACTACCCCGGAGGCCCGCAGGCTTTCACCTGGCTCAACCAGGATGTTCGGAACTGGGCCACCTCAACGCTGCGCGTCTCAACGGATGGCCGGCGCTGGAGCGTGATGGGCTGGTCCACCGGCGGCTACTGCGCCGCGTTGCTGCACCTGCGCGAACCTTCGCGCTTCGGCGCGGCTGCCTCGGTGGAGGGTTACTACCTGCCAGGGCCGGGCCCGAGCAACGGCAACCTGGGCCAGCTCCTGAAGAAGTACCCGGTCCTTGCCCACGAGAGCTCCCCAACGTGGCTGATCGAGCACCACCCGCCCTCGCGGGTGCACCTGCTCGTGATGAGCTCCGACACCGACCCACAGTCGTATCCCCAGGCCCAGCGGTTCTTGAACCGGGAACGGAATGTACCCGGCGTGCAGCCCTATATCGTCCACAGCGTGGGGCACTCACTGGATGGCTACGCATCCGTCGTGCCACCGATCCTGGGTTGGCTGGCGGCCGTGGCCGACCTGTGAGCCCACACGACAGCCCGGCAAGCGCAGAAAGGGGCACTACTTTGTCCGAAAGTCCCACCGGCGGGGATGTGACGGCCTTGCTGGCCGGCTGAAATGCTGTTCTGACCCGGGATCCGAGCAGTTGAGCGAGAGGAACGTGGTTTTGGGTATCTCGGCACCGACAGGGTCCTGGGCGGCTGTCGTGGCAGCGGTGATGTCCGTGGCCTTGCTCCTGGCCGCGTGTCAGGGCGAAGTGGGGGCGGAGGTTCGTCCTGGTCCTGGCGCGGCCGAGCCGGAGGCGGTGCGACACGAGTCCCAGCAGGTCACCCGGTCCCTGCCGGCCCCCGTCGCGAGCTGCGTGAATGCTCCCACGGGATGGAGCAGGCGAGAGGACCGCCGGCCCGGGGTGGGTGATGTGCCGATGCGCCAGGTTCCGGGGATCGGGGAGGTGGGCGGTTACCTTGACTCCTTCACCGCGGTTTGCGGTCAGACGATGTCTGTGCACCTTGCCAGCTATGGCGGCCCCACGCGTGTGCGTCTACGTGCCCTGAGGATCGGCGACTACCAGGGTCGGGGCTCCCGGCTGGTCTGGCAGTCGCGCGTGCTCACTGCCGACCGGCAGCAAGAAGCCCTGCCCACCGGTCCTGACCGGGTCATCACCGAACGGTGGCCGGTGGCCACCACCATCGCGGTGGACGCCAGCTGGCCCCCGGGCATGTATCTCATCGAGATCGCGCCGCTGGGGGCGGGCCGGCGGTCATTCATCCCCCTGGTGGTGCGCACCTTTGGTGCGCGCTCGTCGTACCTGGTCCTGATAAGCGACCTGACCTGGTTGGCCTACAACAACTACGGCGGCCGCAGCCTCTACTTCGGCCCGGGCAGCTCCCACGCAAAGCGGGAGGCCAACCGTTCCTACGTGGCCTCGGCCGACCGGCCGGTTGCCGGCGACGGCCTGGAGGCCGTGTTCACGATGAACCTCCCGTTGATCAGGTTTCTGTCCCGCAACGGGATCTCCTGCGACGTCATGACTGACAGCTCCCTGGACGCCACACCCGCCCAGCTGGTTGGCCAGAGCACCGTGCTCGTCGGCGGCCACAGCGAGTACTGGACCAAGCGTATGTACGACGCCGCCGTTCAGGCGCGCGATGCAGGCACGAACTTCGGCTTCCTGGGCGCCAACGAGATCTACTGGCAGGGCCGGATCGAGCGTGACCGGACTGGACGCGAGACCGCCCTGACCGTCTATCGCAGCTCCAAGCTCGATCGACTGGCAAAGGCCGACCCCACCACCACCACCGTCCAGTGGCGCCACCGTCCGCTGCTGCGAGACCCCGCCGCCCTTGTCGGCGTGGGCATGTCAGTGGTCGGCGTGCGTGGCCCCTACGTCGTGAACACCACGCCGGCCTGGCTCTTCGCCGGCACGAACCTGGTGAAGGGCTCGGTCCTGGACCTGGCCGTCGGCAACGAGGCGGACGCCCAGGAGCCCCCAGCCTTTCACTCCCCGGCCAACCTGCAAGTCGTGCTCCACGGGGTAGCCATCGCGGCCGGCGAAACCCAGCCGTCGCTGATCACCGCCGCTTACTACAACGCGCCCAGCGGCGCTGGGGTCTTCGCAGCCGGGACGACGTTCTGGGTCTGCCACCTTGACTCGAGCTGTCCGGGGGGCCCCACCCCGCAAACCACGAGCCTTGCCCTCCAGCAGATCACCCTCAACCTGGTCAAGGCGTTCGCCGTCCCCCGCGCCGGCGCGTTCCATCCCAGTGTGGCTACCCCTTTCGTTTCTGCGGCCCAACTGGCCACGCAGCTGCCCATGGGAGGCGCAGGTGTGATCCGCGACTAGGCTGCGACCGGTTCACCGAGTGCGCCGCTCGTCTCCTTGACCGGAGTATCAGGGTCGACGAGGTGCTGGTAGTAGAGGTCGATGGCGTTGGACGTTGAGGCGCTGGCGGGGCGCGTCGACCGCTGCCGGACGTACTCCGGGCAGCCGTTGATCCCGCTGGTGGGTTTGCTGACTCTTCACCTGACGCCAAGGCCGCTGAGAACGTGTAGCGGTGTCGTTCTGCGTGCTGCACGGCCGACGGGGCAGGATGGGTAGGTGAGTATCGCCGCGCAGGACCTTTGGTGCCGCCGTGACCGTTCACGACGCATCGCGGCGTACGGCGTCGCCGCGCTCGGGACGATCGGCCTGTTGTCGGCCGCCTCCCGTCCGCTGCGTGGCCGTCTGGAGGGCCTCTTGCAGGTTGTGCCCTTCTTCGTCCCGAGCACCGCGGCCGTCACGTTGGTGTTCGTCTCGTTCGCGTTGTTGCTGACCGCGCGAGGTCTTCGCCGGGGTCATCACCTGGCCTGGCTCGCGGCCATTGCGCTGCTGCTGGCTTCGGTTGCCCTGCATGTGGCAAAGGGCATCGACGTCGAGGAGGCGGTGCTCGCCACTGCCGGCGCCGTGTGGCTCGCCATGCACCGCGACGCCTTCCCCGTCTGGGCCAGCCGGGCTCGCGCGACCCGGACACTGGTCCTGGCTGTCAGTGGCGCGGTGGCGATCTTCGTCGTGGCGATCGGGTTGTCAGCGACCATCGGCCGAGGGCACCGCAGCGATGTCGAGGCGTCCCCGCACTCGATCGCGGAGCGGATCGGTGCGGACGAGATCTTCCCGCTGAACTTCGGCGGGCACTTCGGGACGACGGTGATGGTCGCGCTCGGCCTGGGTTTGGTGGCCAGCACCTTGTGGGCCTTGTTCTCGCCGCGGGAGTTCTCTCCACTGGACAACGCCGCTCACCACGCCGGGCGCGAGCGTGCCAGGGCGTTGGTGGAGCAGTACGGCGGCGGGACCTTGGACTACTTCGCGCTGCGAGACGACAAGCAGTGGTTCTTCACGGGCAGCAGCGTGGTTGCTTACGCTGTCCGCGCCGGGGTCTGCCTGGTCTCACCTGACCCGATCGGACCGGCCGGCGATCGCGAGGCGACCTGGGCCGCGTTCATGAGGTACGTCGAGGAGTCCGGGTGGTCGGTCACCGTCCTGGGTGCCGCGTCGGACTGGTTGGCCGTCTACGAGGGCTCAGGGCTGCGGTCGGTCTACCTCGGTGATGAGGCCGTGGTGGACTGCGCGGCCTTCACGCTCGAGGGCAGGGAGATGAGAAGCCTGCGGCAGGCATATCACCGGGTGCAACGAGCGGGATTCACGATGACGTTCCACGACCCTGCGGCGCTGGATGCCGACTTGATGCGGCGGCTGGTGGAGCTGTCGATCCGCAGCAGACGTGGGGAGGTCGAGCGCGGTTTCTCGATGACCCTGTCGCGGCTGTTCGATCCGGAGGACACCGGCCTGTTGTTGAGCGTCGCCCGAGACGCAGCCGGCACGCCCCAGGCGTTCGCACAGTGGGTGCCGGCCCGAGACCTACCTGGCTGGTCGTTGGACGTCATGCGCCGCAACACCGATCTCGATCTCCCGAACGGCATCATGGACTTCCTGGTGATCGAGATGATCAGTCATGTCGACACCCGAGGCGGTGGGCTCGGCCTGAACTTCGCGGTGATGCGCACCGTCGTGTCGGGTGAGGAGAATGGCCTGCTGGCTCGGGTGGGCCGCACTACAGCGGGTGGGGCGCTGGGAGCCACCCAGCTCGAGTCGTTGTGGCGGTTCAACGCGAAGTATCGGCCCCGCTGGGTGCCGCGTTTCGTCGTTCTGGGGAGCATCGATGCTCTGGCCTCCCAGGGATTCGTGATGGCGGACGCCGAGGGGATTACCGAGCTCCCTGTGCTGGGCAGGTTCCTGGGTCGGCACACCCCGTGACCCCGGCTC
>Ga0209540_10002578_pt1 | contig 12837 bp, 11 predicted proteins | sample BarGraIncu01121A_FD_184501 | JGI IMG/M metagenome (GOLD analysis project Ga0209540, IMG submission 184501) | Arctic peat soil microbial communities from Barrow, Alaska - Barrow Graham LP Incubations 011-21A (SPAdes) (version 2) | ecosystem: Environmental > Terrestrial > Soil > Wetlands > Peat... | reverse complement strand
GTATTTTCAATTTGTCCAGAATAATAGTCAAAAAATGGTCATAATTGGACACTCTTCCGTGACCAGTTCGTGACCTGACTAAAAAATGAGATCTTGACACAATTAATTAAATTTTAAATGGGACACTAGTAATTTTTTTATATTTTTGTATAGAGGTAGAAATATATTATTCTGGTTATTACGCCAGAATAAATAGAGAAAGATGTCTATCAAATCTAATTGATAGTATTATTCTATCAATAACGATTTGTTGTTCCAAATCCCGTTTCCAACTGTGCTGACATTTACGCTTTATTTTGTATCTAAAAAGATATCCAATGCTCCACTTACAATATACTTAACCGTTGAGGTACGGTATTGAGAATGTCGTTGTGCAAATTTCTGATAAGGAAAAAGATCTTGTTGAAATCGAATTCCAAAAGCATGAATTCTGGAGGATGAAAAACCAAATACGAGCTACTCCAACCGTATTAGTAAATGGGTATTTATTACCGGAGATCTATAATATTGAAGACTTGCAACACTTTACGGAGTTTAATGTTTTATCGGTATAATATATGATTTATGAAAAAACTATTCATTTCCTCTATTTTATTATTGTTAGTTATAGTTACCTTGATTTCCTGCGCTCCGAGTCCAAAAGATATTTTGGAAGGGACTTATAAAAAATGCCAGTCTGTTAAAAATGGCTTCTATGAAATGGAACATTATTGGAAATTAATGTCCCGCAATGACACAATTAAAGTTAGTCAAAGCAGCTATTTTAAAAAGACTGAAAATGATTCTATTTTACCCTTTATGTTCAATGCTCATTTATATTCTCCATCTTTAGGGTTGGGTGGAATGAATCTTCTTTATACAGGGAAGGAGGTTGTGCTATATGCCGATAATGGCAACAAAACAGGAAGCATATATACTCAGCCAAATGATATTTGGCAAATAGTTGTTAAAAACATCATCTTTAATTCATACCTACCAATTACTTATGAGGATAGCAGACCTGTTACAAATGATTTATTGTCAGCTTCCAATAAAGTTTCCATTCATTTTATAAAAGAAGAGCAGCTAAATGGCATTCAATGCTATCACATACAAGCCATAGTCCCTCCGGAATATGATCACTCAATTATGAAAAATTCCGGTTACATCATAAAAACAGAGTTCAATTACTGGGTCAATAAGCACGATTCCATTCCTATTCAGATTACTATTAATAGAGATTTGAAAATAGGCAATGCATCATTGGTTGAATTTGAAAAGTATGTCTTGATTAAATATGAATTGAATAACAATATAGACAGCACGCTTTTTACCATGCAATCAGTTCCATCTGATATTGATTTACACTATAGTGAAACCTTAGCTATAGAAAAATCATTAAAGATAGGAGATATTGCCCCAAATTGGAATCTGGTCTCAACTAAAGGCGAGATGTTAACTTTGAATGATTTTAAAGGTGATATGGTTCTTATTGATTTCTTTTATGCTTCTTGCCCTCCGTGTATTGAAGTATTGCCCAGCTTGAATGGGTTACACAAAAAATATAAGGATAAAGGGTTACATGTTATTGGAATAAGCAGAAATGACACACAAAAAACACTTGAATCTTTTATTGATCGGCATGGTATTTATTACACTTTACTTTTAGGCAACCAGGATGTTGATAGCGCATATAATATATCTTACGTTCCAACAACTTATTTGATTGATAAAGAAGGGAAAATTCTATTTCAACATATAGGAAAATATGATCCGTCGACATTAGAAAAACTGGACAACATTATCGGGCAGAATGTTAAGCAGAGGGTGCAATAATGAAATACTCTAAATTATATCGTATTCTTTTTAAATAAACACTCTTAAAATATTCTTGATATGAGTACACAGATGAATAGATTCAAATTTGAAAAACAATTTCCAATGATAAAAATTTTTGAAGTTGAGTCGGCACTCTATGTATATGATGGAAAATCCGGGATGTTGGCAGAAATTACTTTGGAGGAAATTGACCAAATATACAATTATCATGTCCACGCTAAAAGTGATAATATCCCTGATTATTTAAAGAATTTACTAGATGATGGTGTTTTTCTTCCAGGTTCCTTTAAAAGCATCACTCCTGTAAAAGAAGAGTTAGACCGTATAATTAGTTATCAAATTGAAGAAAATGTTCCAGGCGCTCTAATAAACATATCTTAGGTTTGTAATTATTTCATTCGATCATATTATTAATAGTCAAATGTTTAGATTACAAATATATTAATAAACCCCTGATAATCTGCATTTTCAAATAAAAAGCAAAATTATTTTGCTATTTATAAGTGCTTTATGCTATTATTCATCCCTTTTTGTTGAAAAATCTGATATATTCTAGAATTGTATTTAAATAATATTAATTTTCTTATATTTGCAAAAAGATACACATATCGTATCTAAATGCAATATAAAAATGCCGGATAACAGAACTACATCATATGGATATTTAGAGAAATTTCTAGCGGATATTCGTTCAAGAGGCAGGTATGCCTTTACACTTGAGGAGCTAATGGAGGAATTTAATCTCCCCTATTTAACAATTAAGCAAGGACTGTATCGACTTAAATTGAAAAAAGTAATTTTTCAAGTGAGACAAGGATTTTACACAATTGTTCCACCCGAATATTCTGCTCAAGGGGTAATTCCCCTCTATTTTTATTTGGACGATCTGATGAAGTTTCTTGGCAGAACTTATTATTTAAGTCTGCTCTCAGCAGCCGCATTACATGGAGCAGCTCATCAGCAACCGATGGAGTTCTTTGTAACAATTCAATATCCTGCTCTTAGAAGCATTAAGAATAAGAAGGTGAAAATAAATTTTGTCATAAAGAATAATTGGCCAGAAGAGGCAATAGTTCAGCATAAGACAAGTTCTGGATACATAAATGTATCTTCACCTGAGTGGACAGCATTGGATCTTGTGGCTTATGCCAATAAATTAGGACTTAATCGTGTGGTTACTGTCATTCAGGAATTAGCAGCAGAAATTAAAGTCTCTAATCTTACCAGAACTGCAATAAAATATGATAATATCTCCAATTTACAGCGCTTGGGATATATTCTTGATAATGTTATCGGAGAAAATAAATTAGCCGATTCGTTGCATAAAGTATTGGAGAAAAAGAAATATAATTTGGTATTACTATCTCCTATAAAAGGACGAAAAGGAGAAATAGATAAAAAATGGAGAGTGATAAAAAATATGGAAATAGAAAGTGACTTATGATACCACAAAGATATATAGAAGAGTGGAAAATTTCTGCTCCATGGCCTAATGATGCGCAGGTTGAACAGGATCTAATAATTGCAAGAGCTTTAGTTGCGATTTTTTCCGACGATATGTTAAGGGAATCGTTGGCATTTAGAGGTGGTACCGCTCTTCATAAGCTCTATTTACAACCTCAAGCCCGTTACTCAGAGGATATTGATTTAGTACAAATAAAGTCTGAACCCATTAATCCTATACTAAAAAGAATAAGGGAGAGACTTTCTTTTATGGGGACAAAAAGAATTGTAAAACAACATATTCACAATAATACAATTGTTTACAGATTTGAAACGGAAATTCAACCTATAATTAATATGAGATTGAAAATCGAAATCAATACCCGTGAACATTTTGATGTCTTAGGAATGAAACTTATTCCATATCAGGTTAAAAACGGATGGTTTTCTGGTGATTGTTATTTGAATTGTTATGAACTGGAGGAGTTATTGGGAACGAAATTAAGAGCATTATACCAACGACGCAAAGGAAGGGATTTGTTCGATTTATATTGGGCTTTAAGAAACCATGAAATTGATGAAGAGAAAGTTGTTAATTGCTACAAAACTTACATGAAATACTCTGTAAAACAACCACCTACTCAAAAACAGTTTTTAGCAAACATCGAAGAGAAGATGACAGATATTGAGTTCATTCAGGATATTCATATAATTCTAAAACCTGGGGTCGATTATAATAATGAGATAGCTTGGGTGTTAGTGAAAGACAAATTAATTGAAAAAATATAGGAAAACATATATGGAACAAGAAGAACAAAAGACGTTTAAAATTTTATCAATCGATGGTGGCCGAAGAAAAGTATAGTTGTTGTATTTCTATAACGATGTAAATATACAACACTTTAGAAACATAACGATTTTAACAGAATGTTTTACTCACGAACTCAGAATCGTCATCTGGAATAATCTCCAGACCTGAATATCTCGGTTGAGTAGTTTGTTCCCCATAAATCGTAGCGATTAAACTGATCTATGAGCTTAAGCTGGAATTTAGGCCAGTTTTTGTTCTTGCTCTGAGTCCAAAATACTTCCGATATTGCAGAAAATCTTGGGAAAAGCGTATACTCAAGACGCTCTTTATTAGGGAAATACTCTGTCCACATACATCCCTGACCCCCCATAATATTTGCAGCAGCTGTCTCCGGAAAACCTTCGGGAACAGGCTCGAACAAATAAACAGAATCAACCGGAAGATACCTCTTTGGCCCCAGTGAGTCTTCGTTACGCTTCTGTGCATTATTCATGTAACTGTATTTGCCTGGAGCAAGAATTGTCTTATAACCCTTTTGAGCAGCCTGCAATCCGCTTTTGTGGTTGCGCCAGTTCATAACAATTGAACCCTCAACAAGCCCTCCCTCCATTATCTCTTCCCAACCAACAATGGTACGGCCACGTCCTTTTACAACTTCCGATACTCTCTTTATAAAATAACTTTGTAACTCTAATTCATCCTTCAACCCATGTTTCTTCATGAAATCCTGAGTTTCCGGAGACTCTTTCCACCACTTTTTTGCACATTCATCTCCTCCAACATGAATGTATTGCCCGGGAAATACATCCATAAGCTCATTATAGACATCCTTCAAAAACGCGAAAACCTCCTCCGAAGGTGCCAGCACATTATTCTCCCTGTTAAACATTCCCCAGGTGATGGCCGGCTCTTTGTGAATATTAGGAGTTGTGCTGAACTGTGGAAACGAAGCAATCAGTGCCATACAATGGCCGGGAATATCAATTTCCGGAACTATTGTAATATATCTGTCTGCAGCATAATTAATTACATCTTTCATCTGCTCAATTGTATAGAAACCGCCATAACGGGTACTGTCCAAACCGGTGCCAGGGAACATGCCGATAATGGTTCCTGCCCTCCATGAGCCAATCTCATTCAACTTTGGATACTTTTTACTCTCCATTCTCCAGCCCTGATCATCGGTGAGGTGCCAATGGAAATAGTTCATCTTGTGTAGAGCAAGGTAGTCTATATACTGCTTTACATAATCAACGGAAAAGATGTGTCTGACAACATCTAAATGCATTCCCCTATACTCAAAACGAGGAAAGTCAATCACTTCTACAGACTGAACCGGAAGAGAAAGCGACTTGGAGCCTGGCTCCGGATTTGGCTTTATAGTCGGGAGCAACTGAATAAGAGTCTGAACAGCGTAAAATAGGCCCTGTGGGTTTGCGCCGGACAAGTTTGCAACGCCATCTTTGATTGTCAGAGCATATGCTCCCTCCTTTTTAAGATCAGCCGGACTATAAACAGCATAAGAGTCAGCAATATTAATAACCGAGAGATTTATAAATTGGAGATTGCCATTTTTACTTGATTTCGCCTTAGGTGTTTTTGAAACAACCTTAAGTTTAAAACCATAGTATTTAGAGATATAACCATTTAAAAAGGCAGCAGATCTTAACTGATCAACATCGGAAGCAACAATAAGAGTGTTCTCGTTAATGTCAAAAGAGCCCTCTCCGGGAATAACCTTGACCGGCTCAGGAATGATAGACTGTTTAAGAAATTTGCTATTTGATGTAATAGCATTAGAGTTATCTGCATAAAACAGAAAAAAAATGCGAAAATAATTAGAGAATTTTTCATGTGTAAATTTCATTAGAAGAACAGAATCATCAACTGAGCCGTCAATACTCTTAGAAACATCGTGAGAGGATATACAGTTGCATAACTTACAGCAGGGAGGTCGTTCCCTGCTGTTGAGTTTGAATACGCCAAAGCAGGCGGATCTGTCGTGCTGCCGGCCATTAAACCAATAAGAGTAAAATAGTCCAGTTTAAAAAAGTAGCGCCCGATAATTGCTACAATCAAAAGTGGAACGATAGTTATGATAACTCCATAAAGAATCCAGACAGCACCTCCACCGTTTACGATTGTGTTTATAAATCCACTGCCGGCATCAAGTCCTACACAAGCCAAAAAGAGAGCAATTCCAACCTCCCGTAACATAAGATTGGCACTCATCGTGGTATAGGTGACCAATTTATATTTCGGCCCGAATTTACTTATGAGGATAGCCACGATAAGTGGACCTCCAGCAAGACCAAGCTTTATTGGTTGAGGTATTCCCGGAATAAAAAATGGAATACTGCCAAGAAAAACACCCAAAGCAATTCCTAAAAATATTGCAATCAGATTTGGTTCTCTCAACCTACGCATCGAATTTCCTAAAAGGTTAGCTGCAGCATCTATGCTGGCCTGTGTGCCCACGATTGTAAGTTTGTCGCCAATTTGTAGTTGAAGATTTGGTTTTGCAAGCAAATCTACACCGGCTCTGTTAACTCTGGTGACTGTAATGCCAAAAGCTTTTCCCAGTTTAAGATCTGAGAGACTCTTTCCGTTAACATTGTTTTGAGTTACCAACACCCTCCTTGGTACCAAATTTAGATCATTAATGCCCCACTCCTCTTCACTCATTATTGTTTCCTCACCAAAGAAGGCAAGAATTGAGTCTTTATCCTTCTTTTGAGCAATAACCAACAACCTGTATCCCTTTTGAAGAGCGACCTCTGCAGATGCAATAACTACATCACTCTTAGCCATAGCGATTCTCGAGACAATAAAACTCTTACCCAATAGATGCTTTATCTCATGGATTGTTTTTCCGAAAAGGGAGCTGTTTGTTACCAGAACTGAAATCCTTAACGTTTCATTCGGATTGTCTTTTTCTAACTCTTTTATACGGCTGTTCTCTTTATCGAGATTAATTCCAAATAGATATTTAATAAAGATCATCGAGAGAATTATTCCCAAAACTCCTAAGGGATATGCCAATGCATAGCCAGTTGCTATGCTTGGATCATTAACCCCGTTCACCTCCATGTATGTTTGTTGTGCCGCGCCCAAACCAGGGGTATTTGTAATAGCTCCGGAGAGTATTCCTACCATTGTAGAGATAGGGAGATTTGTAATATAGTATATTATTAATGTTGTGATAACTCCTATTAACACTATTGAAGTTGCCAACAAATTCAACTTAAGCCCCCCCTTTTTCAAAGAGGCAAAAAAACCCGGCCCAACTTGAAGACCCACAGAGTAAACGAAAAGTATCAGACCAAATTCTTTAACAAAGTGCAAGGTGTTTGGATTTATTGATAGTCCGAAATGGCTGAATGCTATTCCGACAAAAAGTATCCAGGTAACGCCAAAAGAGACCTTGGCTACTTTTATCTTGGCCAATAAAATACCTAAAGTAATTACAGAGGCTAAGATAATGATTGATTGCGCAATACCTTCACTAAAAAAAAGAGTCCTTATCCATTCCATTTCATTGCAAATTTGCGGCAAAAATAGCTATTTATTCCTATATTTGAACTATTAAACTAAATGAAAACTCAAAATGAAAATCGTTGACGAATTCAAGCAGTTTGCCATGCGTGGCAATGTTACTGACATGGCTGTCGGTATAATAATAGGTGGTGCTTTTGGGAAGATTGTATCTTCATTTGTTTCTGACGTTATCATGCCTCCAATCGGTCTTCTTATAGGAGGTGTAAACTTCACAGATCTAAAGATAATTTTAAAAGATGGTGTAACTCTTAACTATGGCAACTTTGTTCAGGTAACTTTTAATTTTTTGATTATTGCATTTGCGATATTTATGATGATCAAATTAATGAATAATCTGAACCGCAAGAAAAATGAGGTTTCGGCTGCCCCTGCAACTCCCCCTCCCACCCCCGAAGATGTTGTTTTGTTGAAAGAAATCCGTGACCTTTTAAAGAAGAAATAGTTAGACTGATCCGGATATTGTGCTTTTTTTTAATTAATGTTAGTAAATATAGCAATATTTACTAGCTTTGCAGCGGTTTTAATCAGGTTCTGTAGCTCAGTTGGTAGAGCACGACACTCTTAATGTTGGGGTCGTGGGTTCGAGACCCACCGGGACCACTCTTTTTTTAGAAATACTTTTATATGAATAACTTTGTATTTCAAAATCCTACAAAAATAATTTTTGGCAAGGGTTCTATCTCTTCCCTCACAACAGAGATTCCTGTTGAAAGGAAAATATTGGTTACTTTCGGAGGCGGCAGTGTCAAGACAAATGGCGTGTACAATCAGGTAAAAGAGGCTTTGAAGGGTCATCAATACATAGAATTTTGGGGAATTGAACCAAATCCTGCAGTTGAAACTCTTAGAAAAGCGATTGAATTGGCAAAAAAAGAGAAGTGTGACTTTGTTCTGGCAGTCGGTGGCGGATCTGTAATTGACGGTTCAAAGCTCATTGCAGCAGGAGCCTTACACGAGGAAGACGCATGGGATTTGATTCGTAAACCCGCCCTATTTAAATCTGCACTCCCATTAGCTTCTGTGTTGACTCTTCCAGCTACAGGATCTGAGATGAACAGAGGAGCAGTCATTTCTAATAAAGCAACAAAAGAGAAATTTTCATTCTTCTCCAATTACCCGGTTTTCTCCATTCTTGACCCTGAAACTACATTCTCTCTTCCCCCTTATCAAGTGGCATGCGGGTTGGCAGACACATTCGTGCATGTTATAGAACAATATCTTACAACTCCAAACCAGTCTCCTTTAATGGATAGATGGTCTGAGAGTATTCTTCTAACTATAATTGAGGTGGCACCGAAAGTCCGGAAGAACCAGTACGATTATGAAGCAATGGCTACATTTATGTTGTCTGCAACTATGGGGTTGAATGGGTTTATTGCAATGGGGGTTACTCAGGATTGGGCTACTCATATGATCGGACATGAACTTACAGCACTCAACGGAATAACTCACGGTCATTCTCTCACAATTATTCTCCCTGGAACGATGTGGGTTCTGAGAGGCGAAAAGGGAGACAAGATTATCCAATACGGAAAAAGAATCTGGGGAATAGAACATAATGATAAAGAGACTGCTATAAAAATGATTATTGACAAGACCGAAGAATTTTTCCGTTCGCTCGGTTTGAAAACCAGATTAAGCGAAAACGGCGTTGGTGAGGAGACGATAAATGAAATCGTCCGGCGTTTTACTGAACGCGATGTTCACGTTGGAGAAAACAGATCTGTGGATGCTCAGGTAGCACGACAAATTCTTGAAAGAGTCATTTAATTTTATCTGAAATCTAAAAATATGGTCAATTTAAGGTACTTATTTACAATTTCTTGTGTTCTCTTTTTATTTACAACAAATACCAATTGCCAGAATAAAAAAGGGGCTGCCAGTTCCGAATGGAAGATGATCTGGAATGACGAGTTTAATGGAAAAGTTTTGGATAAATCCAAATGGAACGTACTTACTCGCGAAACAAGTAAACACAATGAGCTTCAATACTATGTGCCCGATGAAGTTTATTTGGAAAACGGGAATCTCAGGATCCGGAGTCGCGTAAGGGATTTTGGAAGCCAGCACTACACAAGTGGCAGATTGGACACTAAAGACAAGTTGGCAATAACATATGGCAGAATCGAGATCAGAGGGAAGCTTCCGGTTGGAAAAGGATTATGGCCTGCATACTGGCTTTACCCGCAGAACAGAGACTGGGAGATGGAATACATTATGCATGAAGCTGTAGCAAACGGAAAAGAGACTTCGATTCCGGAATTAAGACCATGGTACAGCGAAATTGATATTATGGAATATTTGGGACATGAACCAAATATCATATATGCGACTTTTCATTCTTCCACATTTAAGGGTGTAGGTAGATCATCATCGGCCACTTACAGAGGCAAGGTGTCATACGCAGAAGACTTTCACACCTATGTTCTGGAGTGGGAACCAGATGCAATCAGATGGTATCTGGATGGTGAACTGATCCATACTGCAACTGAGGGGGTACCTCATAATGATCATTTTCTTATATTGAATACTGCGATTGGCGGCGGATGGCCGGGAGACCCTGACTCTACCACCGTGTTTCCGCAATTCCACGATATTGACTACGTTAGAGTATTCCAAAAGAGCAATTACTTCGAATCAAAATAGATTTTGTATCACATACCCAGATAAATTAAAAACCATGAAAAATACTATCATAATTTTGAGCACAATCGTTCTTTTAACTGCATGTAATAACAGCAATAACCAGAAAAACGGGAGTAAATTTGTACCTTTGAAAATGATTGAGATACCTGTTATGATTACAGACCCCATGGAGAGAAGCAAATATATTGTTGAGCGTTTTTGGGATCAAATGAATTTTCGCGACACCTCCTATCTTTCGAATATTCAGAATCTGACAGTTCACTTTAGTGCTTATCTGGATTATCTTGCCACTACCACTAAAGAAATCGCTAAAATTTCTATTGTTAACCTAACTGACAGCGCACTGAACGGAGATCCAAAGATAGCCTCAAAGTTTAAAGAGATGTTTGAATCTGCTCTTTATGATCCAAACTCAATATATCGGAACGAGGAGCTATACATAAGTGTCCTTGAGGTACTTATTGCTTCTGATAAACTTTCTGAAGCGGAAAAAGTTCCATTAAAATATCAACTGAACCTTGCTTACAAAAACCGGCTAGGAACAAAAGCATTTGACTTTAACTTTGTTTTGGAAGATGGAAAAGTTAAAAGCTTATACGGAATCAGTTCCGGACTCACTCTCCTGATGTTTATGGATCCCGACTGTGCCTCTTGCAAATCTGTAATGGAAGAGATGAAATCCTCTTCAATCCTCTCTGAAAAAAGCTCGAAAGTAAAAGTTTTAACGATTTATGCAGGTGTCGACTTCGAAAGATGGATGATAGAGGTTCCTCATCTGAACAAGAACTGGATAAACGGCTGTGACAAGGCTAAGAAAATAATGGAGGGGTCTCTGTACGATTTAAGACCTACACCGTCTCTCTATTTGCTAGACAAGCAAAAGATGGTTATACTAAAAGATGCTCCCTTTAAATCTATAGAAGAGTATTTGAAAAATATTTAATGACTATCGGGTTTTACCTCTACCACTTCATTCTCCTCAAGATACCATAAGTACCCTTTGACAAAAGCTATTCCCATGCCCTCAATTAAACTCATGTATCGGGCAACCTGGCTTTTGTTAGAGGGTGGTCTTTTTGAACCGAATTTAAAATCAATAACTATTGCCTCTGCTCCCATCAACACCCTGTCCGGGCGACTGATCCTTCCTCCCGGTTCTATGATCTCCAGTTCGTTATAAGTTTTGAGAGAACCATCGAACCAATGCCTCTCTTTTACGCTCATCAGCATTTCTGACAGATTAGAAAACAGGGTATTATACTCATCCTCTCTTATCTCACCTTTTATTATCGAAGATTTGATTGAATTCGAGAGGTCCTCTTCGTGATAGACATTGGAGAGGACATTGTGCATTATCAGCCCGTAATTTCTTTTACTATCCCTGTCAAAAAAGTCTGTGGAGTTAAGAGAAAGTTTTAATCTGTCGCCGATTGGTACGGAACGAAACCCTGTTAATTCAATTTCATTTATTACCGGATCTTTATGCTCTCCTGCAGGACACCAATCGCCAAAATTGAGTTCAAGGTTTTCGTCCAGCTCATCTTTATAAAAATCATAGAGAATATCCGCAACTGATGGCCCCCCTTTATCTCCCTTCTCATGCAGTTTGGCAAAAATAATCAACTCCTGTTTTGCCCTGGTAAAAGCAACATAAGCTATGTTAAGGTTGTCTATAAAAGCTTTTTGTTTCTCAACGAGGTAATCCCCGGAAAAGATTGTGTCCAGAAGTTTGCTTCCATAGACCACCGGTATAAATGGTACCTTATTAAAAGGCTCAACCTGAGGTTCACACCAGATGATATTTCTGTTTTGTGGGGAGTGATCTAATTGTATCTGAAGGAAAGGTATTATTATAGCCTTCATACCCAACCCCTTTGCTTTGTGAATTGTAAGAACTTTTATGGCATCCTGACCCTCAGGAGAGGAGAGAGACAATTTCGTGCTCTTTTCATTCCACCACTCTAAGAACGAGGAGAGGTCAGATTTACTGCCCTTCGCATAATCTAATACAGAATCCAAAAAACCCTGAACATATGCAGACTCAGATCCCTCAACCTCTCCCAGGTAGTCGGAAATTATTTTTTCACACATTTCATAGAGTGGCAGGTGCTCTATTGCGTCATCCTTTATTAGTGGTATCTTCTCAAATTCCGCAATTGTATTGTTGATGGAGTCATTTGGGTTGTTGTAGTATTTGAGAACTGTAATTATCTTCAATACGCTTTTTGAAGAGGATATAACAAGGGCTTCATCCGAAATCACCGGATATCCGTTTTCTATCAAGAAGTTTACAATCTCTACTCCCTCTGTGTTTTTTCTGACTAAAAAGGCTATATCTTTATACTTGTAGCCCATCTCCATCAACTTTTCCAACCGTTGGGGAACCTGTTTGAAAACTACTTCGTGCCACCCGCAATCATCTTCCGATCCCACAAATTTCAGTTGTACATGCCCTGTTTTTCCTTGTTTTTGTTTTGGTAAACTCTGTTCTACAGTAGAATAAACCTGAGTCGTCTTAATATCCGATTCCCCGAGATTTGAATCGCAATACGAAGCTGCAA
>Ga0209540_10002577_pt1 | contig 12846 bp, 11 predicted proteins | sample BarGraIncu01121A_FD_184501 | JGI IMG/M metagenome (GOLD analysis project Ga0209540, IMG submission 184501) | Arctic peat soil microbial communities from Barrow, Alaska - Barrow Graham LP Incubations 011-21A (SPAdes) (version 2) | ecosystem: Environmental > Terrestrial > Soil > Wetlands > Peat... | reverse complement strand
ACGAGCGAGTCGATCTCGCCGGCCATAACGGCCGGGATGTTGTGGACCGTCAGGCCGATACGGTGGTCGGTGATGCGGTCCTGCGGGTAGTTGTAGGTGCGGATCTTCTCGGAGCGATCGCCGCTTCCGATCTGGCTGCGACGTTGGGCACCCATCTCGGCCTGCTGCCGTTCGAGTTCGACCTCGTAGAGGCGCGCGCGCAGGACGCGCATCGCTGCCTCCTTGTTCTGGAGCTGCGACTTCTGGTTCTGCGATTGCACGACGGTCCCCGTCGGCAGGTGCGTGATGCGCACCGCCGAGTCGGTCGTGTTGACTGACTGGCCGCCGGGGCCCGAACTGCGGTAGACGTCGATGCGCAGGTCGGACGGGTTGACCTCGATCTCGACGTCCTCGGCTTCCGGAAGAACCGCGACGGTTGCCGTCGACGTATGGATGCGGCCCTGGGCTTCGGTGGCCGGGACGCGCTGCACGCGGTGGACTCCGCTCTCGAACTTCATCTTCGCGTAGACGTTGTGGCCGCGAATGCGGAACGAGACCTCCTTGAAGCCGCCTGAGTCGGCCTCCGACCCATCGATCTCGTCGACCTTCCACTTCTGGAGTTCGGCGTAGCGGGTGTACATGCGATACAGATCCCCCCCGAAGATGGCGGCCTCATCGCCGCCGGCTCCGGCCCGGATCTCGACGATGATGTCCTTGTCGTCGTTGGGGTCGGTCGGCAGGAGCATGACCTTCAGTTCGTCCTCGAACTCCGGGAGCTTCGCCTCGAGTTCCTTGATCTCCTCGGCCGCGAACTCCTTCATCTCGTGATCGCTCTCGTTCCTGAGGAGCGCCCTGGCCTCGTCGAGTTGTTCGGCCGCCGAGAGGTACTCCCGCGCCTTCTCGGCGAGTGGAGCCATCGACCGTTGCTCCTTGGCCAGACGCGTGTATTCCTTCTGGTCGGCGAGCACGGCGGGATCGCCGAGCTTGGCCGTCAGCTCGTCGTAGTTCGACAGCATCTTTTGAAGCTTCTCGCGCATGGGCGTGGTCGTTCCTTTGCATGGCGCAGGGGTGGTTGAAGGCAAGTCTAGCACGGTCGGTCGAGCCGGTCGGCGCGCGGGCCAGCCACACGCGACAATCAGGTGAGTTCGCCCGCCTCGTCAGTGGTGACGGCTGGGGTCTCGGCGGGTAAAGCGAGGTCGGGCGACTCGCCGCTGGCGATGCGCTCTTCGCGCTCCTCGCGAGCGATGATGGGCTGCATGGCGGCGACGGCGACCTCGACCATGTCGTCGGAGGGCTCGGCCGTGGTCATGCGCTGCATCTGCAGGCCGGGCCACAGCAGGACGCGCACGAAGGGACTCTCGGTGTGGTTGCCGGCCCACTTCACGGTGATCTCGTAGGCCAGGCCAGCGACGACGGGGAGCAGCAAGAGGCGGGCGACGATGGCGATGAGCGTGACCAGGACGCCGTTCGTCACGCCCGCGCCGGCGGCTATGAGCCTCACCGGCACCAGCGAGAACACGATGATCGCCACGATCATGACCATGAGGAGGAACGACGTGCCGCAGCGGACGTGCAACGTCTCGTAGCGCTGGATGGTGTCGGTCTCCAGCGGCAGGTTGTGCTCGTAGGCGTGAATCGTCTTGTGCTCGGCACCGTGGTAGGCGAAGACGCGCTGGATGTCGCCCATGCGCCCGATCGCCCAGATGTAGCCGAAGAACGCGATGACGCGGACGAGTCCGTCGACCACGCTCCATAGGAACGGGTGCTCGAGCTGCTTGACGATGAGGCTCGTCAGCACCGCAGGCAGCACGATGAAGAACGCCACGGCAAGCAGCGCACCGAGCGCCATCGTGAACGAGATCTCTTTGCTGGAGAGCTGCTCCTCCTCGGTGTCGCCGGCAAGCGACGCCGAGACGGCGAACGCCTGCATCGCGAGCGCGAGCGTCTCGACGAGCGCCACGCAGCCGCGCACGACGGGCCAGCGCGTCCACGCGTGCTTGGCGGCGCCCGAGGCCAGGTCGTGCTCCTCGGAGTGGATCGTCCCGTCGGACGTGCGCACGGCAACGGCCCAGTTGTACCGGCCGCGCATCATGATGCCTTCGAGGACGGCCTGGCCGCCGATGTGGGTATGGGTCACGGGCCCGTCGATCGCGGGCAACTTCGCAGCGGTATCAGTCACGTTTGGGGGCCTTCGGGTAGGGGTCGCCGCAGGTCATCTGGCCTTCGCGGCATGGACCACGCCGGCACGACGCACCGGCGTCCATGAAGATGTACGGAGCGGTGGGCTCGGCCAGATCGAGCATGGCAAGAGACAGATCGCGGATCTCCCACTGCGCGCGTTTGCAGCAGCGCAGCTCGAAGAAGTGCAGTAGTTCGCGCACGTTCATGGTGACGACGATCTTGGTCTCCATCGCGTTGGGAAGCAGGTAGCGCGCGTCCTCGGCGGGCACGCCAGCCTGCAACAGCTCTCGATACGCCTGGAACGCGGCGGCGGTCGCGGCCTTGAAACGCTTGAGCGCGGCCGGGTCGGCGGCAACCGACGGCGGCACCACGAACTCGGGCTCCTCGGCGTAGGAGACGTAGCGCTGCGACTGTTGGTTGTAGCTCGCGAGGCGGTGGCGTACCAGCTGGTGGGTGAGCGCGCGCGAGACACCGTCGATGGCGAATGTGTAGCTCGCGTGCTCGAGTGCCGAGGTATGCCCGCTGGTGATGATCGTCTTGAGCACCCGGCGGATGGCGTCTTCGCTCATTGTCTCGAGCAGTTCGGCGGCTCCGACAGGCGCGTAGCACAGACGGGCTGCGGCCGCGATGGCGCGCTCGGGTTCGGGCGTATGGAAGAGCAGACGTACGTCCATGCAGGTGTGAGCTCTCGTCGAAGAGTTGAGACGGCCCACGAGCCGTCGGCCCATTGTAGCGTGTTCCGTGCCGACCTCGGTGCGACGTTGCCCGGCGACGTGACCGCGCTGCTTGCGCGCCGGTAGGGTACTTCGGCACCAGAAGCAGGCGCGCACAAGAAAGGAGGCGGCCCCGTGCGGGACCGCCTCCTCGAGCGTTCGTGCGATGCGCGCGCCGGGCGCGGGCTACTCGGCGGCTTCTTCGGCGGCGGGCGCCTCGACGACCTCGGCGGCCGGCTCGGCTGCGGCCTCGGCGACAGGCTCGGCTGCGGCCTCGGCGACAGGCTCGGCGACGGTCTCAGGAGCGGCCTCCTCGGCAGCCTCGGCGGAAACCTCGGGAGCGACCTCGCCCTCGAACTTGTCGGAGCGGGACTCGCGCAGTGCGGCCTTCTCCTCGCGGGTGGCCTTCTCACGCTTCTCGGCCTTCTCCGCCTTCTGGGCGTCCTTGACCTCGCGCGCGGCTTTGGCGGCCTTGGCGGCCTCCTCGGCACCCTTCAGGCGGGCTTCCTTGGCGGCGGCCTCGCGCTCGAGCGCGGTGGCGGCGGCGTTGCCGAACTTGTCGGAGAAGCGCTGGACGCGTCCACCGGTGTCGACGAACTTCTGCTTCCCGGTGTAGAACGGGTGGCACAGCGAGCACAGTTCGACGTGCAGCTCCGGTGCGGTGGAGCGGGTCTTGAACGTGTTACCGCAGGAGCAGTGGACGGTCGATTCCACGTACTCCGGGTGGATTCCTGGCTTCACTCTCAAACACCTCCGTGTATGGCTCGGTTTCCGACCGAGCCCGGGGACAGCGGGCGCTAGTGTAGCACCGGGCGTGCCGAGCGGCAACGCGATTCTCCTTGCGTGTCCACGCTCACGACCTGCCGGGCAACCCATAGATGACGGCCGTCCGACATGCTGATGATGAGCCGGTGTTTCGCGGAACGCTCTCCTTGAGGAAAGGGGGCCGACGACGATGAGCGATTCCCGGCTGGTTTGGCGGCGTGCGGTCGTCGTGCGTGTGCTCGCCCTGGGCGCACTTCTGGCGTTGGGAGCGCTGAGCGCGGGCGCGTGCGCGCCAAGACGTGCCGTCGTGACCTCTCCCACGGTCAGCCCGCCGGCATCGAGCGCCACGACGGGGGGCGCCATTCCCGCGACCGGCTCGATCAGCGCGACCTCGACGCCCCAGCCCCCGATGACCGCACCCGCAACCGTGAGTGCGCGACTGTACTTCGTCCGTCACGGCTCGGTGGGCGTCGCCGGGCGACGGGTGTTGGCGAGCGGACCGGCTGTCGCCGCGATGAGAGACCTCGCGCTCGGTCCGACCACGTCCGAGAGCAATGCGGGCCTCAAGAGCGAAATCCCCGCAGGCACGACCATCAGCAGCGTGAAGGTGGACCCGAACGGGATTGCCACTGTCGACTTGAACGGCGCGTTCGCCTCCGCAGGCAGTGACGCCTCGATGCGTCTGCGCGTGGGGCAGGTCGTGTGCACGCTGACGCAGTTCCCCAACGTGAGACGCGTGCGCATCCTGGTCGACGGAGCGCCGGTCGCCAGGCTCGGCCCGGTGGCGATCGCCAAGCCGCTGGCGCGTTCCGACCTGGAAAGCTCGCTGCCGGCGATCCTGGTCGAGACTCCGGTCCCCTACTCGGAGGTCGCCTCGCCGATGAACCTCTCTGGCAGCGCTGACGTCTTCGAGGCGCAGTTCGTCGCCGAGCTGCTCGCACCCAGTGGCGCGCGCATCGCACGCCAGATCGTGCGCGCGACGTCGGGCACGGGTACGCGAGGAAGCTTCTCGGCGACGGTGCGCTTTGCGACTCAGAGGCACGGCGGAGGAACGCTTGTGGTCTACGAGCCCTCGCCCAAGGACCGCAGCGCCATCAACGTCGTGCGGATTCCAGTGATGTTCTAGCTGCTCGGCAGCGCACGGCACCCCCAAGACAAGAAGGACGCCGCCCCGGAAGGAACGGCGTCTTCGTCTGTTCTGTGAGGGTGGCCTGTCGCTAGAGATCCAGTCCGTTGCTCTTGGTCTGGGCCTGTTTGGCCATGCGGACCAGGAACTCCTGGTTGCTCGCAGTCTGCTTGAGACCCTTGATGAGCATGTCGATGGCGCGCTCGGGGTTGTCGATACCGTGCAACACGCGGCGCACGCCCCAGACGAACGGGGCCTCCTGAGGATCGAGCAGCAGCTCCTCCTTGCGGGTGCCCGACGTGATGACGTCGATAGCCGGGAAGATGCGGCGGTCGGCCAAGCCGCGGTCGAGGCGCAGCTCCATGTTGCCGGTGCCCTTGAACTCCTCGAAGATGACCTCGTCCATCTTCGAGCCGGTGTCGACGAGCGCGGTCGCGAGGATCGTGAGCGAACCGCCGAACTCGATGTTGCGCGCCGCGCCGAAGAACTTCTTGGGCGGGTAGAGCGCCTGGGAGTCGACGCCGCCGGAGAGGATGCGGCCCGACGCGGGCTGCGCGAGGTTATAGGCGCGCGCCAGACGCGTGATCGAGTCGAGTAGGATCACGACGTCTTGACCGCTCTCCACAAGGCGCTTCGCCCGCTCCATGACGAGCTCCGCGACCGCGATGTGGTTGTCGGCGGGCATGTCGAACGTCGAGCTCAAGACCTCGCCGTGGATCGAGCGCTCCATGTCGGTGACTTCTTCAGGCCGCTCGTCGACGAGCAAGCACATAAGGTGCACCTCGGGGTTGTTCGCCGAGATCGCAGCAGCGACGTCCTTGAGCACGGTGGTCTTGCCGGCCTTTGGCGGGGAGACGATCAGCCCGCGCTGGCCCTTGCCGATCGGAGCGACCATGTCGATCGTCCGGGCGGTCATGAACTCCTTGCCGTGCTCCATGCGCAGACGCTCGTCCGGGTAGACCGGCGTGAGGTCGGCGAACTTCTTGCGGCCTTTGTTCTGCTCTGGCGGTGCGTCGTTGATCGTGTCGAGGCGCTGGAGGGCCGGGTACTTCTCGGTCTCCTTGGGCGGACGCACTTGGCCGCGGATCATGTCACCTCGGCGAAGCTCGTTTCGGCGAACCACCGACATCGAGACGTAGACATCGTGATCGCCCGGAAGATATCCGCTGGTGCGCACGAAGCCGTAGCCCTCAGGCAGCACGTCGAGAACGCCCGCGATCTCGATGAAGCCCTCCGACTTGACCTTGGCCTCGAGGACGGCGTCGACGATCTCGTCCTTCTTCTTGAGCGGCTTGTGGTCGATGCCGAGCTCAGCGGCCATCGCCCGAAGCTCGGGGACGGTCTTGACCAGCAGGTCTTCGCGCTTGATCGATGGCTGTGGGGGCTGTTCCTGCCCGCCGCCTTGGCCGCCCGGACCACCGGCGCCGCCTCCGCGGCGACCGCGCTTACGAGGACGTGCGCTCATACGTTCTTCACTTTCTCCCAGTCGGCGAGGAAGGATTCCAGGCCGCGATCGGTGAGCGGATGCTTGACGATGTTCTTGAGCACCGCGAACGGCACCGTGGCGATATCGGCGCCGATGAGCGCCGCCTGCACCACGTGGTTCGCGCTGCGGATCGATGCCGCGATGACCTCGACCTTGTGTCCGAAGTCGTAGTTCTCCAGAGCGCGCACGGTGTTCTCGAGGTGGCCGATGCCGTCCTCGGAGATGTCGTCGAAGCGCCCGACGAACGGGCTGATATAGCTGGCACCAGCACGCGCCGACAGGAGCGCTTGGGGAACCGAGAAGCACAGCGTCATATTGACGGTGATGCCCTTCTCGTGAAGGGTCTTGGTCGCCGCAAGGCCCTCGGGCATGACTGGGACCTTTACGATGATGTTGGGCGCCAATGCGGCGAGCTCCTCGCCCTCGCGGACGATCTCGTCGCGCTGCAACGCGGTGGTTTCGCCGCTGACCGGCCCGTCGCAGATCTCGCAGATCCGCTTGAGGTGGTCGTGGAAGCCGGACAGCTTGCCGCCCACGCGCGAGTACAGGGTGGGGTTGGTGGTGACGCCGGCCAGAACGCCCCAGCTCGCCGCCTCTTCGATCTCGGCAATGTCGGCCGTATCCAGGAAGAACTTCACCGTTGCGGACCCTCCTCCGTGTCGTTTTCCGGCAACCGAGCCGGTATTCACTCCTCGTCGATCGCCGCGCTGACGATGGTCTCGAGCACGTCGGCGATGGTGCGGTCGAGCTGATGGCTATAGATCACCGGGATGTCGTGCTCCCGGGCCAAGTCCTCGATGTATCGGCCGAGAACTCTGATGCTTTCGAACTCGGTCTCATAGCGCCGATGCGGTCTGCTGCCATGCGTTTGGGCTTCTCGGATGTAGAAGTGGCTTCGATGCGACTGTTCGTCGTCCACGCCCACGACGAGCTGGACCACCCTGACACTCTCGAACTGGTGGAGGTCAAGGTATCCCGGCACGATGTGGACTCCCTCGATCACCATCGAGATCCCCTCGTGCGCGGCGCGTGAGATCAGAGCCTTGACGCCGGTGTTGACGACAGCCGACTGCTCTCGGAATCCGACGACGACGGGATTGGCGCCCTGCGGCACCGGGACTCGCAGACCCCGCCACGCCGAGAAGGCACTCTCATAGATCGCAGGCATGAGGTCTTTGGTGAATATAGCACGCATGACTTCACGAATGGAATCCGTGGACGAGATGCGGTTTATGCCGAGTCTGTGAGCGACCTCCGTCGCGATGGTGGACTTCCCCACTCCGGTTGTGCCGCCGATGAGCACGAGAAGCGGCCGATCGAGCTTCGAGAGCTGGCGCAGCCTCAGGTAGCGGACTGCGTAATGCTCGCCCTCGATCTCTGAGAGGCGATCGGCCGCGATCGAACGCAGCCGGGCCGAGGTGATCGCCGTTTCGTCGCGATCGCGCAGGTCCTCCTGGATCGCGCTGGCGACCGCGTACGCTCGGCTCGGCGGCAAGCCGGTGCCCATGAACGACTGCGCGAGCAGCCCCTTGGAGAACGGCAGCCCGTGCGCCCGGTCGGAGATGGTGATGATCTTGTGCGGCTCGCTCATCGTCATGCCTCTCCCCGTGCGAGTCCCCTGGCCATCGCGAGCTCGGCCACGCGCGCGAACTCCGCCCCCAGATCGCTGCCGTCGACCGCGACCGGCACGTTGTCGCACAGCACCGTCGGCACACCGGCTTCCTCTCCCGCCGAGGCGACGACGTCGATCGCCGCAGCCTTCAGCTCAGTGAGCAGTACGTCGTAGCGGCCCCTGTGAGCCGCCATGTCCTCGCGCAGCCGCGCGCGGTCCGACAGATTCGAGCTCACCCCGACGACCTCACAGTCAAACCACGCGCTGAGGTGGTCGGCGAGGAGCGGCACGATCGCAGGCGGCGCGGTCGTCGCGAAGAAGACGCGCTTGCCCGCGACGGTCTCGATCGGGCGCGGGCGGAAGGTCGTGGCCACGACAGGCAGCCCGGGACGCTGCCCGGCGATGAGCGCACGGATGCCGGCGACCTCCTCGGACGTGGCGATGGGCTCCTCGGCCGATGCGAGCACCACGAGGTCGGCCTGGGCGATGCGCAGCGGGCCGAAGTAGTCGCGCACGTACGTCTCGCCACGCCCGGCGCCTACCACGAGGACGGCCGCGTCGAAGGCGACCGGCGGTATCGCGGCCCCGGAGCCCTCCGCGATGAGGAGTTCCTTGCCGAGCGAGTCAGCGAGCGCCGCTCCCTCGCGCACGTTGTCGAAGAACGTCGCGCCGGCCATGCCGCCTCCGCAGCGCCGGCACCCGACGGTGGTCACCCGGCTCATGACGGCGTCCTCATAGTTGTCGCTGGACGCGTGCTTGCCCTGCCGCGCGAGCGCAAGCAGATCCGCCGTGGTCAGCGCGACCCGGTCGCCGTGGATGAGTTCGGGCTCGCTGGGGCCCCCGCGACCCATCGCGAGCACCACGACGTCGCGTCCCGCTGCCTTGAGCCGGCGCGCGACGTCAGCGCTGACGGCGGTCTTGCCCACCCGCTTTCCGGTGCCGACGAGCGCGAGCACGGGAGTCACCGGCGTCGCGAGCGCGCTCCGTGGCTCGAACGCGAAGTCGGCGCCGCGGTAGGAGACGCCGCGCTCGAGTGCGATCGACGCGAGGACGAAGCGCTGCGCCGAGGAGAGCACCGGCTCGTCGGACAGATCGATCACCACATCGGGCGCAAAGCGCGCCAGCGCGGTCGCGAGTGCCTCGGCGGGCGATGAGCCCACGACGAGCGGCACGCCATACGTATCCAGCCCGCGGTCGAGATCGATCTTCTCGGTCCCGCCGAGAAACGCGGCAGCCACCACCTCGTGCTCGCGCGAGAGTTCCTGGAGGGCGAAGCGTACGACGGGCGGGTAGTGCTCGCCATCGATGAGCGCGACGACGCGGCTCACGTCTGGCTCCCCTCGGGACCGTCGGCCCGCCAGCCGCACACGTGCTGGTGGATGCCGCGGTACTCGCCCGCGACTTCCGCATCGACGAACGGCTCCTTGCGAAGCACACGAACGTGGCTGCCCTCGTCGGCGATCTCGATGATGTTGTAGCCCGGCCGCACCTTGCCGCGGAGCCGGTGCGTGCAACACGTCCCCGCGTTGACGATGAGCATGTCTTCGAGACGCCAGACGTTGGGGACGTGCTTGTGGCCGCACAGCACCAGATCGACGCCGGCGTCGGCAAGCACGCGCAGCAGATCGCCTGCGTCGTGCACGATGTTGCGCTCGCGCCCTGTCCCCGGAACCGGCACGAGGTGGTGGTGCATCGCGAGCACCTTGAATTCCTCGGGGCTCCCGGCGAAGCGCTCGGCGAGCCAGCGGTGGGTATCGCGGCCGATACGGCCCGAGTCGAGATCCGGTTCGCTGGAGTCCAAGCCGATGAGGTGCATGCCAGGCAGCATCAGCTCGGAACGCCTCGCGCCGAACAGCTCTTCGAAGTGAACGTCGCCGACGTTGCGCGCGTCGTGGTTGCCGATCAAGACGATACGTCGCTCGCATGCGATTCGCTCGAGCATCCGATACGCCTGCTTGAACTCCCCACGAAAGCCCATGTCGGTCAGGTCGCCGGTGACCACCACGACGTCGGGGTCGAGCTGGTTGAGCTCGTCGACGACGCGTGTCGCAAGCGATGGGATGTGGTAGCGCGAACCACAGTGCGTGTCCGAGATGTGCGCGATGACGGTCTTGTCAACCATGGCGTGTCCCTTGCCGGAAGGCTACTTGGCGAGCGTTGTACCTCCCACCGAGGCGGGGTCGATCGGGTTGTTGGCGGAGAGCGCCTTGAGTTGGCTTTCGATGCCGAGCAGCGACGAGAGCAGGCTGCTGAGCGTATCGGCACTGTAGACGTCCTCCTGGTACGCGCCCTCGATCTTGCCGAGCCTTGCCGCGGACTTGAGCGCGTCTTTGTACGTGCCGATGTCGTCGACGAGGCCCATCTTGCGCGCCTCATCGCCGTTCCAGGCCCAGCCCGTCGCCATGCTCTCGACCCGCGAGCGGGGCAGGTGCCGGCCCGATGCGACGATGTCGATGAACTGCCCGTATACCTGGTCGATCTGCCCCTGCAGCATCGCGGTCTCGGTCGGAGTCAGGTCGCGGAAGGGGCTGCCGGCGTCCTTGTACTTGCCGGCGGTGATGACCTTGAACGACACGCCGAGCTTGCCGAGTAGCCCCGAGGCGTTAGGGATCTCCATGATCACACCGATGCTGCCCACCGCCGAACCGGGGTTGGCCACGATCTTGTCGGCCTGCGAGGAGACCATGTAGGCGCCGGACGCATCGACGTCACCGACCGATACGACGACCGGCTTGGTGGCGTTCTTCACGTAGGTCGCGATCTCTTCGCTGGCCGCCACCGTGCCGCCGGGCGAGTTGACGCGCAGGACGATGGCCCTGACGTTCGGGTCGTCTTGGGCGCGCTCGAGCAGCCTGAGGAAGCTCTCGGGGGTGATGACGCTGGGGCCGGTCCCGGTGCCGGCGATCGTCCCATCGAAGGGGATGACCGCGATGGTGTTGCCTCCGACGCCCAGACCGCCCGCGCTGCGCCCCGCCGAGTTGATCGCCGCGATCAGGCCGCCGAGCACCACGAGCACCGCGACGACGCCGATAAGCCACCACAGCCAGGCGAGACCCGACTTCGGCTTCGGGGGTGGTGCGGGGGCGCCGGGCGCCGGCTGAGCGTACGCAGGCGCGTACGCCGGCGGGACCTCGCGGGAGGCCGGCGGTTGCGGGTACCCCGACGATTGCGCGTAGGGCGGGTACGCCGGCTGCGGGTAGCCCTGCTCGGGGCCGGGCCGGGTTGGCGGCTCGCCGGAGCCGAGGGGTGCGGTGGTGTGGTCCTGTGCGGACATGCTGGCCTCCGGTGGATGTCGCGAACGCGGAAAGTGGCAGCGAATATGCCGCGGGATACAACGTTTCTTCCCCACGCGCAGCGTCTGCGTGCGGGGAGACCTCCAACAGGATGACTAGAGGAAGCGCGCGCCCGTCCGGTCGACCCGAAGAGCCTCGGGCGCTCGGCGCGTCCCGAGCGCGCGGACATGGTCGGCGGCTCTCTCGGCGACCTCCTCGGCGAGCTGGTGGGCTATCTCGTCGGTGTCGGCGGCAACGAGCCCGATGACCGTGGGGCCGGCACCCGACAGTGCGACGCCGGCAGCACCGGCGTTGCGCAGGATATCGTGGACGGCCTGCAGGTCGGCGACGGCCGGAGCTCGGTATGGCTCGTGGAGGCGGTCGGCGAGCGCGGCGCCTAGAAGCTCGGGGCGGCCGGTCGCGATCGAGGCCGCGAGGAGACCTGCGTGGGCGACGTTGAAGGCCGCGTCGGCGTGCGCGACGGCCTCGGGGAGCATCTGACGCGCGGTTGTGGTCAGCAACTCGTGGGTCGCAACCACCACGACCGCAGCCAGGCCGCGAGCGGGCTCGAAGCGCGCGAAGCGCGGGCGGGTGCCGTCGTACCAGCACACCGTGAAACCGCCGACGAGCGCCGCGGCCGCGTTGTCGGCATGGCCTTCCATCTCGGCGGCGAGCTCGAGCAGTCGCTGCTGGTCGAGATCGACCTCGGCGAGCCGAGCGCCAAGCATGAGCCCGCCCACGATGGCGGCCGACGAGGAGCCGAGGCCGTTGCCGAGCGCGATGTGGTTGACGCAGTCGATCGAGGCGCGCAGCTCCGGTCGATCTACCTCGTAGAACGCGCGGGCCATCGCCTGCGCGACACAGTTGTCGGCATCGGTGCGCAGGGCTCCCGCGCCCTCGCCCTCGACACGAACGCTCCACTCGTCGGCCAGCTCGGCCTCGAAGCGGTTGAAGACGTCGAGTGCCAAGCCGAAACTGTCGAATCCGGGGCCGAGGTTGGCCGAGGTCCCGGGTACAAGGACTGCTGCTCCCACGTTACAACTCCTCTACTCGGACGACCGACGCGACGGCATTGACGACCTCCAGAGCCTCGATCTCGGCCAGCGCCGAGCGCACATCGGCCTCGCGAGCCTGATGGGTCACGTAGACGATCTGCGCCACCCCGCTCTCGGCACGCTTCTGGATGACGCTGCCGATCGAGACACCATGGTTGCCGAACACGGTGGCGACCGCAGCCAGCACGCCGATCTTGTCGGCGACGGCGAGGCGGACGTAGTACTCGGTCTCTAGCTGAGCGATGTCGCGCACGGCAAGCTTCTCCGTGCAGGTGCAGCCGACGAGCGGGGCACAGCCGGTCTGGATGCGGCGTGCCTGCTCGATGAGGTCGCCGACGACCGCCGAGGCGGCCGGAAGCGAACCCGCCCCCTCGCCGAAGAACATCGTCTCGCCGACCGCATCGCCCACGACGTAGATGGCGTTGTAGACGCCGTTGACGCTGGCCAGCGGGTGGCTCGACGGGATCATGGTGGGGTGGACGCGCACGTCGACGCCACTGTCGGTGCGGCGTGCGATGGCGAGCAGCTTGATGGTGTAGCCCATCTCACGGGCGTAGCTGAGGTCCTCGGGCGTGAGAGAGCGAATACCCTCGGCGGGCACCTGCGCCATCACGACGCGGCTGTTGAACGCAATGGAAGAGAGGATCGCGATCTTGG
>Ga0209540_10002576_pt1 | contig 12850 bp, 16 predicted proteins | sample BarGraIncu01121A_FD_184501 | JGI IMG/M metagenome (GOLD analysis project Ga0209540, IMG submission 184501) | Arctic peat soil microbial communities from Barrow, Alaska - Barrow Graham LP Incubations 011-21A (SPAdes) (version 2) | ecosystem: Environmental > Terrestrial > Soil > Wetlands > Peat... | reverse complement strand
AAGAGCCATTGGAATGCTTCTTTCAAATCTCCATTTCCCATCGGATATGCAAAATAAATATCTTGGCCATTCATAAACTTTATGAAAAGCATATTTTTTGCAACTGCAAACTGAGTATTGTAGATATCTGCCCATAATATCAAATTTCCTGCGCAATAATCACATGCCCTGTGTTTACACATATTTATATACTTTTCTAATATATTTCTATCTTCTATAGTGATCTTTTTAAATTGTTCCATTTTCAGCACCTCGTTGTGTTATCAATTTATACCCGCTTTTTATTTAGATTACTTTACTCCACTAATAACAAACATGGGATTGTACCAATTATCAGAATAATCTATTACTGCTTCATTTAAATTGCGATCAAATTCCGAACCATAAATGACTCTTACACCTTCGGACTCTACAACTATATCATTTTCATCTTTTAACTCATCCAGAGCTAATTTAAATTCTGGGCCACATCAGCCAAATCCCTTAATTGATATCCTGAGCATTTTGTTTTCAGGATTATCAACATTTTTCAAAACTTCATTGAATTTTTCAGCAGCTTTTTTAGTTACACTAATCATTATAAATCACCACTCTCTTCATAAACTGTTAATTCATTACTCAAGCCATTGAAATGTAACCAAGCGCTTTTATTGTAACAGGATAATCCTTATTGCCGCTTCATTTAAGTTGCTCAGAACTATCAATATTTCTTACTATTTCTAATTTTGATTTTATATTCTCAAAAGCATATTTGTCGGCAGCTTTCTCGGAAGGAATATTTTTATACATATCAACAGCTTCTTTTGCAAGTTTTAATTCATCAGCTGTATCACTTTGCAAAGTATGTATATTTCTTGCAAATTCGTTACACTTATTTCTAAATTCCGAATCCCACAAATTATATTCTATACTTGACTTTCCTGAAGCTTGGAAATCCAACCAGTGACCTAATTCATGCAGAATTACATATATCCCATAAGCCAGCTTAATTTCATCGTTCTTTAAACATAATATAGAATTTATTTCTTGCTGCACCCTGTGCAAATTAATTGCATTACGTTTATGTTCAAGATCATATAGCTCATCAATTGTAATGTCCGGAAGATAAACTCCTAATGTGCTATTATCGTATTTTTTCTCTATTGTCCATGTTTTGCTCAAGTAATCATTACGCTCCTCACACGTAATATGTTTGCATGAAGCACTACTCTTATATGACAATTCTGTTTGAAAATGAAATGGAGCTGTTTCTTTTAATCCCAAATAATTTATCAAGTCTTTAATTCTCATAAAATTCACTCCCCTGTGAACTTAAAATTATATACCGTGCAAATTGTTATTAGTATTATCTGGGTTAATGATCACTTACCCTTTTTTTAGTACTCTACCCACATCCTCACAGCAGTTATATTCATACTGTATAGTTATATGGGTGACACTGAAGTTCTCTTGCAATTCATGTTCCAGATTTTCGCAAACTTCTGATATTTCGCTGATTAGAATGTCATTTGTCAAATTGATGTGAGCCTCGAAAAATATTGTTTCCTCATCTAGTGCCCATATATGGACATGGTGGACATTCTTGACGAAATCCATTTTTTCGAGCATATCCGCAATTTCATTTATATCTATCCCTTTAGGTGTCCCCTGCATCAGAATGTTTACAGCCTGCTTCAATATTTCACAGCTTTCTTTTATTATATAAAGCCCTATTAATATGGTCAGTAGCGGATCAATCCAGTAGAGATTAAAATAGTAAATTAATACTCCTCCAGTCACTATTACTGCCGAAGACAAAGTGTCACTTAGGAAATGCAGATATACCGATTTCATGTTGAGGTCTTTTTCTGAACCTTTCTGGAGCAGGTACACTCCGACTGCATTTATAATCATGCTTATTAAAGCAACTACAATGACTATCTGCGCATTTATTTTCTCGGGTTCGATAAATTTTAAGTAAGCTTCCCTGAATAGGAAAATTGATATAATAATCAATACAGTGGAATTAATTACTGCTGCGATTATAGTTGATCTTCTATATCCGAAAGTGTTTTTCTCATCATTATTTTTTCTTGCCATTTTAACAGCAAACCAACTTATAACTATGGCTAATACATCGCTTAAATTATGAAGGGCATCAGAAACTAATGATAAACTACCAGAAAACAAACCACCAACTATCTCGGCTATAGTTATCAAAACTTTAAGAAGCATTGTTATCAACAGATTAATTCCCTTGACGCCTTTTAGCCCAACTCTATTTGAATGTAGATACTCTGGATGTTTGTAGATCGTCATGACTTATTCCTCCCATTGTATGCAACATTTTTGCAAACAATCTTTGTTCTTGAAAATCTCGTTTACCTATGGGCACTGAGTGAATCTTCTGCTCCACAAACAATCTCCGCAGGAAGGAGATACGCCGAAACAGTCCATATCCGTATCTATTACGTAATCACACCCGTCAACCAAATCACAGTCTAAACACGAAGGGTAGCCATTATTAAGAATACGCTCTCTGAATTCAATATATCTTTCACTATTCCAAATGTCCTTCAGTGAGTCTTTTTCTAAGTTCCCAAATATGAACTTATTGATTTGTTTTTCTCGTCCAAACACATATTCAGTATATTCGTGGGAGAACCGATAACATGGCGAAACATCTCCTGAGGAACAAATAAAGGCACAAGAGTCTTCTACGAAGCTACAGTTCCTCATAGTTTTTAATTCACAATTAGGCAAGGAGACCTTTATTCCTCTGTGCATCCCATGAAGCATAATCTTCTGGAATAGGTTCTTGATCTCGCTGTTTTCATATCTGGTGTATAAAATACTGTCTTTGTTGGTTTCAACTTGCGGGATAATATTTGATACAATAACCCGATTTGCTTCCAGTTCTCGAGCAATGTCCATAACTTTGAAAATTTCATCCGAATTTTCATTTGATAATACACATTGCACATCTATTTTAGGTGTTTTTGATTTATTCAAGTGCTTCAGTTTGTTAAGCCTTTTTATGTTGCTCTCTAGAGTATCCAAACTGGCTCCTCTAATCTCCCGGTATTTATCTGACGCGCCATCGATAGATACGGTTACAGTATCCACATATTTGACAATATATTCCGCCATTTCTTCGTCAATCAAGGTACCGTTTGTAGTCAACGTAATTTTATAGTCTTTTAGCAATTCTAATGCTACAATAAAATTCTTGGCAAATGTAGGTTCCCCTATGCCACCTATTACAATCTCTTTTATTTCATCTTGAGTTTTAAGTTCATTTGCCAATTTATTTAGAGTGTCATCCTTCATATCCCCAAAAACCTGACTCCACGATTCCCTATAACACATTTTACAATTTAAATTGCATTTATCTGTAAGTTCTAAGTATAGCTTTTGTGTCCCCATTTTTCATCCCCATTTCACAACCACAATAATCTAGATTTATAGGTATCACCAAATTTTTTATGCCTTCTCAAGTAGTTCTGCAACAGGATTAAACCAATTGTCTTTAAAATCTTCAATAGTTCCTTTATCACACATTGACGAAAATTCAGGATTTATCGGAAGTTTGGCAAGTGTTTTTAAATTGAATTCTTCAGAAATTTTTTCGAGTTTCGATTCCCCAAAAACATTAAAGGCCTTATGGCAGTCCGGACATTCAAAATATGACATATTTTCAACGATTCCTAAAACAGGAATGTTCATCTCCTTAGCCATATTGATAGCTTTTGAGACAATCATTGAGACAAGCTCCTGCGGCGTTGTCACAATAATGATCCCGTCAATTTTAAAAGATTGCATTATTGTTAATGGTATATCACCTGTTCCAGGCGGCATATCAATAAACATAAAGTCGACATCACCCCAAACGACATCCGACCAAAATTGCTTAACCAGATTCGCAAGCAAGGGACCTCTCCAGATTATAGGATCGCTTTCATTATCCATCAGCAAATTAATGGATATGATTTCAATCCCTGTTCTACTTTTCATAGGATATATATTTGAGTCTACTATTCCGGCTTTCCCTTTTAAGCCAAAAATTTTAGGAATTGACGGCCCAGTAAGGTCTGCATCTAATATGGCTGTTCTATGCCCCCTTCTCTGCATTGTTACAGCCAACATTGCAGCAACAATTGATTTGCCAACACCGCCTTTACCGCTCATAACACCAATAACTCTTTTTATTTTGCTCTGTTTATTAAGTTCAACAGCAAAGTCATTTTTCAAATCTTTCTCTCCTTTTCTATAAGGACATTCCTTCTTGTCACAGCTGCCGCACTGCTTTGTACACTGCTCGCTCATTTATCCTCACCTCAATTTGATTTATTTATTTCCAGTTGCCACTTATGCAGGAAAAGTATCTAACTGTCTTAAAATCTGTCCAAAGTGCAACGTCATAGTATTCAGTTTCTATCCATCACTATGCTGTAAAATATACAAATCCACCACCAAGGGTAGTAGTGTCGTACCATAATCCGAGATCAATCTTCTTAATTACACCGCTATCCAAAATATCCACGAATGCTATCTTCCCATCCGCTGACTTATCTAGTGAAACTATAGTAACCCAATGCCACCGTTCTAAAATCTTGACAGCACCATTACATAGATTTAGAAATGCCACAGGCGCATCTTTTTCCAATGCTTCTTCCAAGAAATTCAAAACTTCTGCTAGTTTGGGACGGCTGCACTTGCCTTGAGGAACATCAAAAACTCTAAATTGGACGTTCAACCCCTTTGATTTTGCATAAAGCAGAAAAGCTTCACAAAACATATTAGTCGTAGATATGCCGCCCACTTTAGGTGAGAAGTACCTCCACGCTTCTTCCATAAGAGAAGAGCAATCCTCCTTACTAAAAACTTGTTGCGAATTTGTTTGCTTATTCTCCAGGTAGTGAACAATATTGGATGCTACAGACGGACCGCAGCCTGCCTTGCGCTGCCATGGAGTAGAATACCATTTTTGATTGCAGCCATAATAGAACGCATTTGCATTTTTATCTTCTATCTTGAATAAATTCAAATTTGCTATCGACTTTGTTATCATCTATTCTCCTCTTTTATACAGTTATTCCCCCACTTGTGAAAAAACTCGTGAGGGAATCTATTTCTTAAATAATTCTGTTTGTAGTGATTCGTTCTTTCAGGTCAAGAACCTTCTTCTCGATCATCTTGGCTATTTTAATGAATTCCTCATCGCTTTTACCGGTAGGATCTTCGAGTCCCCAGTCCTCTCTGTACTTGCACGGTAAGTATGGACAATTCACATTGCAGCCCATAGTGATCACAATATCAGGCTTCGGGATGTCAGAAATCAGCTTGGAGAACTGTTCTTTTCCCATGTCTATGCTGTATAATTGCTTGATTATCCTCACTGCATCCTGATTGATCTGTGGTTTTATTTCGGTACCGGCAGAATAGGCTTCAAACGTATCTGCTGCAAGCAATTTTGAAATTGCTTCCGCCATTTGGGATCGGCATGAGTTATGCACGCATACAAATGCTACTTTTAATTTTTCTTTCATAGTTAAGCTCCTTTTATAGTATTTCGTTTAGGGAATCCGTTTTCATCAAAATATTTTCGTTTGAAAAGCAGTGCTGAATCAACCAAAGCAATCATTACCGGAACCTCTACCAATGGTCCTATAACTGCAGTAAAAGCAACATCTGAACCAATGCCGAATACTGCTACAGCAACAGCAATAGCCAACTCAAAATTGTTGCTGGCTGCAGTAAAGGCTAGTGTTACTGTCTGGTCATATTTGAATCCTTGTCGATACGCTACATAGAAACTCACAAAGAACATGATTGCAAAATAAATCAGTAGGGGTATAGCTATTCTTAGTACGTCCAGAGGATTATTTATTATCTGTTCCCCTTTTGTAATAAACATAATGACTATTGTGTATAACAACGCTATCAAAGCAAGAGGCGAAATTTTGGGAATGAATACTTTCTCATACCATTCCTTTGATTTAGATTTTATCAGTGCAAATCTTGTAATTATACCTGCCGCAAAAGGAATCCCCAGATAAATAAGCACACTCTTGGCCACTTCCCACATAGACACGTTTACAATTTGTCCTCCCCATGAAAGTCCTAACCACCTTGGAATAAGCGTTACAAACAGGTATATGTATGCTGCATAAAAAAGTATTTGGAAAATAGAATTAAGTGCTACCAAGGCCGCACCATATTCAGCATCTCCTTTTGCAAGAGAATTCCAAATTATAACCATAGCTATACACCTTGCAAGACCTATTATAATAAGTCCAATTGCAAATTCCGGTTTATCCCCAAGAAATATCACTGCTAGTATAAACATTAAAATTGGACCTACAATCCAGTTTTGTAAAAGAGAAAAGCTAAATACTTTTTTGTTTTGTGTTACTTTTCCTAACTCTTCATATTTTACTTTTGCTAGTGGCGGGTACATCATGACAATCAGCCCGATTGCAATTGGCCATGATATCGTTCCTGTACTTAATGAGCTCAACGACTTTGCAATATCAGGAAAAAGATATCCTCCTAAAACTCCGACAGCCATTGCAATGAAAATCCATAATGTTAAAAACCTGTCTAAAAATGATAATCTTGCTTTGTTTTCCATTTCTTCTCCTCCTGTTATTTACTATTTTGCATTTTTTAAAAATTTTAAAACCAAATTTTTGTCACTTCTAATAGTCTGACAGTCATAGTTGCTGTTTTTGTATGCTATACATCTGTTCAGATCATTCTCAAATAATGAGTTCTTGTTAAAATTCAACTCGAGATACCTGATCAGCAGTTCATTTTCATCAACAAATATATCACTTAACTTATAATGAATCCATTGGGCATCTTTTGATGCAGTGATCGATCCATTACTCTTAAGTTTCCCTAAATGCCTCGAAACATTTGATTGAGTCATTTCAAGAAGTACCTCTAATTCGCATACACAAAGCTCATAGCCCATTAGAATATTCAGGATTCTAAGCCTATTTTCATCGCCAAGAGCTTTAAATATTTCTATCACTAACTTCACTCCTCATTAATATGATTATATTTGGTTATACTCATATACTATCAAAAATATACAAATTTGCAAATACTCTTTTATAAAGCAGCTCAGCACAAAGCAGCTTTTTAAGGTTGCTTTATGCTTAAAATCAACACTTCTTGTTTGTATTGAATACGTTGATATCCTAAAACCTCACTGAGCTTACTTTTTATTTCCCATACCTTCATAAAAATGTTTAAGATTTTCTGGTAATACGTACTTCTGATCAGCAACATTAATACCCAGATTCCCACCATATAACGCCTTGAGGATTCCCTCAATAATCATGGCTTTAGGTGGTTCGGTATATTCTTTTCCCTGATAAATCCAAAACTCGGCAGTCAACCTCATCCCCACACAAATCGCCACAGGATTCACATAAGCTTTCTTTAAACTCCATCTGAATATCATGGCCATTTACACGGATTGTAGGCGAGCTTAAGAACTTATGAGCTACCGCTAACTCTTCAGTATTCACATTTATTTTATTTACTTGCACATCTGTTCCCGTTGATTCAAGCACTTTAGAAACTTCTTTCAAAGCCTCATCCAAACTGTTTTCTGCGCCCTGACAGCGTGTGCATACGCTCAAATCAAGAAACAAAAAATCAATTTTTATTTTCTTTCTATCAATTTTCACCTCTTCGGTGTTTCCGCAACACCCTGCTGACCCAGAACAACATCCTGAACTATTTTTTTCAGTCATTTATAACACTCCTTTCAATTAGATATTACAATCTTTGTCTTCGCTTTTTTTGCAGATGCAATCTTTTTTTGCTTATTATGTATGGGCAGGAGATAGCTCTTTAACTGTAGAAAAATAGTCCCAAAGCGTTCCATCTGATTTTATGTGAAACGCTTTGGCTTTAGGACACTTATCGGGCATATCGTTGGTGACGACGCTCAATCGCCGAACATTACTACTTTTCACCGCAAGCAATAAAAATACTGATACTTGCATTGTCACACCCGCAGCTTGAAGAAGCACAACAATTCCCGCCCGCACAATCTATTGCCACATTCTTCATGCCTGCTGCTAAAAACCACTGTTCAACATCATTACGTTTAAAACCCATCCATCTATCATGATGCTCAAGCTTTAAAAATTCATGGTTGTGTTCATCTAAATCAGTAATGGCAATCTTTCCTCCAGGCTTAAGTATTCTCACCATTTCTTTAATGGCAACCAACGGATCGTCTACGTGGTGCAAATACATGTTTGCCATTGCATAATCCACCGTATCATCTTCGATAGGCAAATGCTCTGCTTCACCTCGCAGGTATTCAACACCTTCAAAATCATTGAATTTCTGCTTCATCTGGTCGAGCATTTCATCAGACTGGTCAACGGCTATGACCTTTAATCCCTTTTGAAGCAGTCCTTCTGTTACAAATCCAGTTCCAGCTCCTATATCGGCAGCCAATTGTCCTTCTTTTACTTCTGCGATTTCATAAGCCTTCTCTCTCACCGCTTCTGAAAAAAATTCTTGTCTCATCATATCCCACTGATTTGCTACTTCTTTGAAGTAATTCTTGCTATCCATATCGAACCTCCCTTGACCGTTATTTGGAGCCAGCCTTGAGATTCTGTCTTTTAGCTCAAGGACCTTGCTCTCAATTATTTTCGCAGTCTTCACGAATTCCTCATTGCTTTTCCCGGTTGGATCTTCAAGCCCCCAGTCTTTTTTATGTTTGCATTTTCTTTCTCTCAGTTTTAACCTCTGCTGCCTTCCGCAACCGCATATTGATCCCGAGTAGCATTTTTCTTCGATTGCCTGAAGATTTATCTGTCATATATTAGCAGCAAGGCTCTGAATCATCCTGAATTTTTAACCTGCCATTTTCGGTTGTCAGTGTTACCTTCTCTGACCTTGCCTGAGTTTCGCTATCCATCAGCACAGAAATACCGTTGACGGAAATAGGATGATCTCCTTCCTGCACTTTCCCCATTGATAAATATATGGATGATCCGCAGCCAGATTTCTGCAACTTTGGCTTTAAACAATTATTCCTATTTGAACCCATCATTTTCATAAGAAGTTCCTTTGCTTCATCTGTAATTATCATTTTTCCACAACCTCCAATTAATATTTTTATATCAATAGCTCGTTTAGCTTATCGCCTTTAATTTCGTCTGGGCTCCAAGCTATAACAGCAAAGTTTCCATTTGCGTGAGCGTCTACTTTGTTTATCCACTCAACTTCATTGCTTGCCTTTGCAGACAACATTTTGTTTGTAGTACCTGTATGGTACAGGGATGAGTTTATTACCCACCATTTTGCAGAAATCTTCGCACGTTTTAAGTCTTCTTCCAAACGCAATGCTTCATATACAGGTGTAGTTTCAGCAAGAGTTACAATAATTACTTCTGTTTCATCAGCATTGTGGAGTCTCGGCAACAGCTTTTTAGCGGATTCCGGCACATCACCCTGTGAACGTTTGATTTCTTGGTTATAGCTTTGTGTAGACTCTAAAAGTAACAACGTATGACCGGTCGGGGCAGTATCGATAACTAAAATCTCATCTTCGGCCTTCTCCACAACATCTGCAAAAGCTCTGAACACAGCGATTTCCTGAGTACATGGAGATCGCAAATCCTCTTCAACATAGGCAATGTCTTCATCTGACATGGTTTCTCTCGCCTTGGAAAGCACTTCCTCCTTGTATTTTTCAAGTTCAGCTTCCTCGTCTATGTGACTCATTGTAATACCGCTGTTCTCTGATATGACAAATTTCAAATGTTCAGCGGGGTCGGTTGTGGTAAGGTGTACTTTTTTACCTTTTTTAGATAACCCCAAAGCTATTGCAGCTGCAATAGTTGTTTTGCCTACACCGCCTTTGCCCATGGTAAAGATTACTTTCTTGTTAGTATTATAAAGGTCATCAATTACATCTTTGAGATGAAGAATTGTCTGAGCATTTAATTTTTCATTGCTAACAGTATAATGATCGGTATTTAGAAATGCCCTTACGTTGTTTATCCCTGTTATATTATAGGCTCTTAGCGGTATCATATAAGTAGTAATTCCCTTTAAGTCCTGAGGCATTTGTTCAAGTGCCTTTTGTTGCTTTTTATATAGGCTTTCGGATGTGTTGTCATCATAAGAGGTCATCACTCCGTTAATCACCAATGTCTGGTTTTTTACACCGATTTCAGCAAGTTCCTTAGAAGCCCTGTCTGCTTCTTTCAGCGGAGTTTCTTCGGGGCGTGAAACCAGGACTAATGTGGTTAGCGTTCCATCAGCCAATGTTTCAACAGCTTTTTTATATACTGCTTTTTTGCTTTCAAGACCTGATAGCTGCCCCAAACATGATGCTCCGTGTGTATTTTCGCTGATGAAATTGCTCCATGCCGATGGCAGTTGCAGCATTCTTAGCGTATGACCGGTTGGTGCAGTGTCAAATATAATATTGTCATATTCCTCCTGCACCCCTACATCGGTGATAAATTTTGAAAATTCATTGAAAGCTGCAATTTCAACAGTACATGAGCCGGAAAGCTGCTCTTCCATATTGTTTAACACGGAATCTGGTAATTTACCGCGATAAGGGGCAATCACGCTCTCTCTGTATTCCGCCGCCGCTTGTATAGGATCAAGATTTGCTACAAACAGATTTGGCACTTCCTTAATGGCAATCCCCATATTATCAAGCACGGTGTTGAATACATCCTGCAAATTAGATGCAGGGTCTGTGCTTATAAGAAGAATCTTTTTACCCCTGTCAGCCAAATTTACGGCAATAGCACAGGCGGTTGATGTTTTGCCCACACCACCTTTACCTGTAAAAAACAAATATTTAGTCAAGATTACTTTATCCAAGTCTATTGTTTCATATGATTTAATAGTCATCTTAACAGCACCCCTCTGATCCGCAGCAGCAGCCTTCACTTTTCTTTTTCGGGTCACCATCTATTTCAATCTCCAGCCATTTTGAAAGTTCTTCGTTTGTAGGGTACCCTTTTGTTTTAGACACCAAACCATCCACTAGTGTAACAGGCAAGGCATCTGCCCCGTCTTTTTGCAGAATATCGTTTATAACTTGGTTGGAAATGAACTCCTGAGGATCTGTAGACAAACCGTGTCTCTGAATTATAACGCCTTTTTCTTTAAGCGAATTTATGACAGTTGCAATCCTCATAAGCTCTGGATCGATAGACGGTCCGCATACTCCTGTGGAACAGCACATTGCAGGGTCAAAAATTTCAATTTTCTTCATGATAAAATCCTCCTTAAAATTAGATGTTACAATCTTTGCATTCGCATTTTTTGCAAATGCAATCTTCTTTTTTGCTTGTTATAGATTTCATAAAAGCTAAAACTTCGTCAATTTTTTCCTGATTTATTGTATATTTCATCCAGGAACCTTCTTTTTTCGCATTGATCAGATTACTTTCAGTTAATATTTTTAAATGATAACTGAGAGTAGGTTGTGTTATGCTGAATTCCTCCAAGATATCGCATGCGCACAGTTCTCCGCATGACAGCATGTCAATGATATTTAGTCGTGTTTCATCTGAAACAGCCTTAAATACAGAGGCATATTCAGCATATGATTGCTTCATGAAATTACCTCCCTTATTTTTATAATTATCGAGGATATAGAATGTTTTCAATATCATATGTAAACTATATCAATTATATCGATAGCTGTCAATATGTTTCGAATGTATACTGTAACACCATATCCAACTGATACTTAAAAGAGTTTAATCTCTTTTTACTGGAATCAGTAAGACCGATGCTTCTGAATGTCTTGCTATGTTATGGCTTACACTACCAAAATAAATTTCCTATATAAACCCTCGTCCCTGGCTTCCCATGACCACTAGTGATACTTTCTTGTCATGAACAAATTTCATGATTTCCGCAGACGGGGAACCATAAAACAATATCTTTATTAAAACTAACGTATAATCAATCATTAATCTATCTGCAATGTTCTAATTAATACATAAAATCAAAGTAATTCCTTTTGCATTTACGCAATATTCTGATTGTTTTTACCCTAATTCGACTCATTTAATATGTTTATCTTGTATTCTAATGTTATAACCATTCTTATTAGTCAATATAAAACTTTTGACATGTTCTTGTGAATAAGAACAAAATAACCAGCAGAAGCAACTTGCCTCCGCTGGTTATAAGTTTTGTACAGTTCAAATTCGCATTCGATGTCTGCTTTTGAGAGTTTACTTCATCGTTTTTAAATCTACCGATACTACAAATATTTTTTTATATCTTCAACGGTCGGAACTCTACCCATCACTTTGACTTGACCGTCAACAACAAATGCTGGCGTGCTCATCACACCATAAGCCATTATATCCTGTATGTTTTCAACCTTTTCGATGCTTGCTTCAATTCCTAATTCTTTTACCGCTTCTTTTGCATTTGCCTCTAATTTCTTGCATTTTGAACACCCTGCTCCTAAGATTTTAATATTCATTACGTTTATCCTCCTTCAACGGTTAAACTTCAAATTCTATTCTTTATTTACAACCGCCAATTTACCTTGTTCTTCCATCTGCTTTTTAACTTTAGCCCAGATGCCTTCCTTTTTATAAAAATCTCGCAACTCTGAAACGTCAGGATGTGAAATAGCTTTACCTAAACATAAATTAGTACAAGTGGTACATCCGACAACGCATTCGTACGGGTTTGCAACTCTAGAGCCACCCTCCGTCCATTCATAAACATTTTTTCCACAGTTCATACACATTCCGCATTTTACACATTTTCCCGGATCAATAGTCGGAAACCAATTCACCTTTTCTCTTGGATAACCTGTTAACCATGCCATAACACT
>Ga0209540_10002574_pt1 | contig 12867 bp, 11 predicted proteins | sample BarGraIncu01121A_FD_184501 | JGI IMG/M metagenome (GOLD analysis project Ga0209540, IMG submission 184501) | Arctic peat soil microbial communities from Barrow, Alaska - Barrow Graham LP Incubations 011-21A (SPAdes) (version 2) | ecosystem: Environmental > Terrestrial > Soil > Wetlands > Peat... | reverse complement strand
TGTTTTATATGTCTATTGTTGTTAATGCCGATGATTACAAACAAATAGAACAATAAGACGAACTTGTCCCGACTTGACGGGAGTCGAAATTGGACTATATTGTTTGTTCAATCGGTATTATTTCAGAATTTCCAATTTTGTGCAAGTTCATTCGTAGAAAAAATTATATTTGCACTGAAAAAATCTTACCTTATCGAACTCGAATTCATTATCCTTTTCGAACTATCCATCTCTTGATTCTGTTTTTAGCATTTTGCAAAACTAACTCCAGTAACCATTCTACAGGTTTATTAGTCCAACGCTGAGGATGAGTGGTAATCATTATCACATTTTGAACAGGGTTGGTTTGTAACCAATCTATAAAATCGAAGGTGGAGTGAATTGTAGGTTGAGTTGTTGAGTTGTTGAGTTGTTGAGAAGACAACTGTTCACTGTTAACTGTTGACTGTTCACTGTCAACTGATAACTGTTGACTGATTTTGTCCCTGACATTGTATTTGTCACCATCCCACATACGGGCAGTATCTGTGAAATACAAGGTTTTTTCTTTAAAGTCCCCTTCAGGGGATTTAGGGGTTAAAAAATCAAAATAGGGTTCACCTAAAATGCCATAATCACGGTAATTATTTGTTTTCCACAAATCACGATTATCCCATTTGGAAGTTGGGCTGCCATGCATACAAATAGTGCATACGGGATAAAACTGACGAAAATAGGTCAATTGTTGCTTAAAATGTTCTAAAGCACTCTTTTGTACTCCCTTGAATAATGATAAATCTTCATAATGATACCCTATTTCATGGTTCAAACCGGCAATGGCTGTGATAATGTGTGGTTTATTACTTTGCGGTACAACTCGAAAATAATAAGTAGCCCGGATACCCATTTCAGATTCAATCTGAGCGATAGCTAATGAATGAGCGGCTTTTATATCTACATCATGACGCAATATTACATAACGACCTGATGCTTTTCCCAAACACCAATCTTCGAAAGTAAAGAAAGAATAACCGGATTGTTGCAGAGTTAGCAACAATTTACGATATGTAGCAAGTGTAAAGTCCCGGTTCATAATCGTCAATCAGGAAAACTTTCCAACATTTTTACAATTCGTTCAGCAGTATGTCCATCCCAATATTTTGGTATTGAACCGTGTTTTCCCTTTCCATCAATAATCAGTTGCACTTCGTCCAGAATTCCTTCCGTCTTAATCAACTTATTACTTCCTTCCCACACCGTGACCGGACGTTCAGTATTCGGTCTGACTGTCAGACATGGAATGTTCAGATAAGTTGTTTCTTCCTGAATGACGCCCGAATCGGTCAATGCAAAAGCAGAACAGCTCACTAAATGAATAAATTGCAAGTATCCAAGTGGTTCTATAAAAAAAAGATTTGGATATTTGTCAATAATCGGTTGTAAACCAAATTGAAGAATGTTTTTATACGTCCGGGGATGAACCGGAAAAATCAATGGAATTAATTCAGATATCTGACCCCATAACTTTACAAGATTAGTAAGACTTTCTCTGTTATCAACATTCCCAGGACGATGGAAAGTAAGCACTCCATATTTTTTTTCCAAAAATTCCTCACCCAATCGTATCGTTTTTTCCCTGTTTAATAAATTAAATTTCAGTTCTGTTTTTTTTGCCTTTGAAAACTGTTCCACCAGCGAATCTATCATCAAATTTCCCAACATGTATATTTTACTGGATGAAATATTTTCTTTCAGCAGATTTTCATCGGCGTCAACGCTGGTAGTAATAAAAATATCGCTGATGGCATCTGTCACAAGCCGGTTTATCTCTTCGGGCATGGTTCGGTCGTTACTTCGCAAGCCGGCTTCATAATGAATGGTTTTAATTCCTAATTTAGAAGCTACCAATGTGCAGGCCGCAGTACTGTTCACATCGCCCACAACTAATACATAATCCGGTTTTTCATTTAAACAAACCTGTTCAAAACCTTCCATAATTCTGGCTGTTTGTAAGGCATGGCTTGCAGAACCAACTTCGAGATTCATATCGGGGGCCGGGATATTCAGTTCTTCAAAAAATTGGCCTGACATTTTTACATCATAATGTTGTCCGGTATGAACCAAAACAGGCTTTATGGTTTTGTTGTTCTTTAATGCATGCATTAATGGTGCAATTTTCATAAAATTTGGTCTGGCACCAGCGACAAGGATTAATTTTTTCATATAAAGCTCATTTAAATTTATACTGGTAACCAGGATCTTCTTTCATTGTTTTAGCGCTTTTCGGGTAATTCTCAACAAACCATACAAAAAAAGCCGAAACATCAATCATATCAGCCAACATTTTCTGCCTGCGTACCTGCCATATTTCTTTTAAATCAGGCATAGACAAGAGCTGATTTATTTTATCAAACATTGCATCAGCATTCGAAGGAAGGAAACCATAAGTAAGTTCATATTTGTGCTCTTCTTCCTCCAGGTATTCTATCCGCCCAACAAAAGAATTACTTCTGATAGCCGGTGTTCCAAGTATAGCTGCTTCGGAAGTCATAGTCTGACTATCACCTATTAACATGCCGGCATAATAAATAAGCGAATGGACTTTTTCGGGAGATAAAAGTAGTTGATATTTTTTAAATTCCTCATCAATATTGCGTTCTGTCGTTATAAACACCTTGCCTTTTTTTTCTAAGTAAGTTATTAACTTGCGTTTATTTTCTATTGATAAACCTTGTACACCTACATCGTGATGGGCTTTAAAAGCATTGAACCGAAGAATAAAATAAATATCTCCCACTTTTAATCCAATCTCAGGCAAAACCGTTGGATCTGGTGTAAAACGATGGGGATGTAAATATGCCAATTCGTGATAACCGTTATAAAAAACAACTTTTTCTGAAGCTCTTTGGGTACAAGCCGGACTCAACACAACATCAGCATAAGGATGTGCATATTTAACAACTAATGGTTCCACTTCATCATCATCATCATCCAGAAAAATTGACTGCATTCGCGTTAATCTGGAGATATGAGTTAATGTGACTGATGAACCAAAACCAATATTGATATTTTTAGTAGTGACAAGCCACCATATCTTTAAATTATAACTGAATTGCAACAAAGCTTTTCCAATTAAAGAATCTTTTTTACCTCCTAAATAAATATAGGGTATTTGATATTTTTCCAGCAAAATTATAGCAGAAGGAATCTCTTTTACTGTCACATAGACTCTATAACCCCGTTTAATTAATTCAAAATATGTATTCCGAATCAAATGTACATGTGCCGGGTGAGCGATATCTATAAGGATGTTCATTGTTAGTTTCGAGTTCTGAGTTTTGAGTTTTGGTATAATGAGTTTAGTTTTTCACATCTCTTTTGGGGTTTGAAATTTACTATATACTATTTACTATAAACTCCCATTTATTTTTTTGATTTTAATTTTTCAATAATATATCTTCCAAATGAATATAATGTTGGCTTACAAATATAAAGAAACCGACCGTGCTCTACTAATTCACCTCCAAATTTCGATTTAAACTCCCTTACTCCATAGCTATTATCCGGTTTTCCTGCACCCATCATATCAAAATGTTTATAGCCATTTTTAGCAGCATATTCAATTCCGGCCCAGGTAGCCAACGTAGAGGGAAATATATTTTTAAGTTGTCCATCCAAACCGCATACAAACCATTCGTAGATCAATTGATCCTGAAGTAAAACGCACACACTGCCGCCGATTATATTGCCTTGATATTTTATCACGAATAGTTTTCCTTGTGGTAATTGAAGTAATCTTTCAAAAAATTCTAAAGGAAATAATGGCGTTTTTATTTTAGTCTTGTACAGGTTCTCAAGCAAAGCAAAATACGCTTTTATATCATCCCCCTTTTTTGTTTCCATCCATTCGGCACCTTCTTTGATTGACAATCTTACATCCCTGCGTTTGGTTGTATTCAGTTGTTTTAATGCTGTTTCCACATCGGGAGTTGACACATGAAAATTCAAATGAGCTTTATAACTGAACCCTGCAATTTCAAAAGTTGAACGATAAGAAGAATAATCATTGTAATTCCGTATCTCAAGGTAAATGGCTTTTTGCTTTAAATCATTTGTAACAAAGTTCAATAATTCCCGAAGAGCAGTTGATGAAATAGTTGAATCCAACAATACACCTCCGGGTACAATGGCACGACGGCTAAAGAATTGTTTAAAAATAGTACCGTCAGCAATTATATAGCCACAAATCAGACCAATCAGTTTATTATCTTCAGAAACAGCATAAACAAACGGTTTAAGAAAAGTCAGCGCTGCGTAAAAATCGTAACAAGCCCGCGTCTGAAAAAAACTGGCGGTATTAGATTTTACCACTAATTCGTCCCATTGTTGAGAATCAATTTCAGATTTAGATGATACAATTTTGCACATTGACTATTTTCTCTTTACTTTTTACTACTGGTTTAATCGTTAATTGTGGAAACGGTACTTTTTTTTGTTTCGTTTGTATTCTGAAATGAAAACTCTCCCGATAAAAGAATCGGGATAAATTGCAGAGTTTTCGGTGCGTATGGCACATTCTGACTTGACGGAAACCCCCAGATTTATCTGGGGGAAAGTGAATCAGTCAAAGAACAGAACTCTGTAAGAGTTTCCCAACTAGATACAAAAAATCTAATCGTCAAAAAGATACTTTTCATCAAACTCAATCCCATGTTCAATTAGCAAAGCTCTTAATTCATCCTCAAAACTTGTGATACGGTGATGTTCCTTCTGATTTTTTATATAGTTTATTATCATCTCTTTGTCTTTATTGCTATACGATAAACCACAATAGCCTTCTGCCCATGATTCAAATTTCGGGAAATTTCCGGATGCTGTCATCCATATATTTGTCGCAGTTTTTATTTCTTTGATAAAATCAGCCAATCCAATTGTAGAATGGATATCACAGAAAATATGTATATGGTTTTCAGTTCCATTAATTCGGTATAATACACTTTTCCTTTTTTTTATTATTCCCCAAATATATTTATACAATTCTTCGTGCCGGGTTTCGGGGAGTGTGTTTTTCCGTTTGTAGGTACAAAACACGATATGGAATAATGATTGTCGATAACTGTTCATGGTAATTTGATATATACAAGAATTATTAGATATTGGGCAACCTCTATGAGGTTGTTACATTGTTCCGTTTCCAGCCCCCAGATAAATCTGGGGGTTATGCACAGATTACTCCTACGGAGTGAGAATCAGCATATATTTATTATAATAATAGATAAAATTTAAAAACATTTGACTCGTTTGTTGTCTCCCTTTCATTTTGTAATACCGTTTCACACGATTTACTTACTTCTTACTCCTTACTCCTTTATATACTTCCAATATCCTTCCTGCTACTGACTCATTATCCAAACTTAATTCTACTATCCTTTTCCGACCGTCTGTCAATTTTCCGAAACTCATAGCCAGTTTTAATTTTGCTGCTACATCATTCGGATCATAAGACGATATATAACAGCCGTTTAGATTCTTAATCATATACGGTACATCACCAACCGGAACAGAAACAACCGGACAATTACAGGCCAATGCTTCTTTGATAAACTGTGGAGATCCTTCGCTATAGCTGGTCATCAAGGCCGTATCCACGGCGTTCATTAATAATGCTATTTGTTCACGGGTGTAGCCTCTTAATTCCAGCAAACAAGCATTATCCAACCGGTCAACTGCTTTTATGGCCAATTCCGCGTTTTTCACTTTATTATCGAATGCACCGGCAAATAAAATATAGTTTTTATTTTGTTCCAGTCCAAGTAATTCTCTTGCCTCTGTTTTTTCTGTTGGTTTAAACATTTTCAAATCTACTCCACAGGGTATCAAAGAATTGTTTTTAAGCAAACCGGTTTTCTGTTGATTTTTTTCCGAAACAAAAATATTATGTGCCGATAACAGCATATTCAACCATGAAAAAGGGAATATCTTCGGGTCGTTGATATCACTCCCATGATAGGTTGTGACTACCGGAACCTTTCTTTGTGTATTCGCCAATAAGCCGGCCAATCCATAATGAGCATGAATTATCTCAGGGTTAAATTGCTGAATTTTTTGAATCAGTTTCTTTCTGTTTTTCAGATAACCTCCCAGCCCTTTCCCTTCAATTGCAAAAAACTCCAACTCCACTCCTGCCCGCTCTAATGCCTGAGTCTGCTCAAGTATAAATGGAGCGATATGACCGGAATTTTTGCTACAAACGATTAATATCTTCATTATATTTACGAATTACACGAATTAAAACGAATTACACGAATTTTGACGAATTACACGGATTTAGATTATTCTCATACAGTACTTAAATCTTAAATATGTAAAACTAAAAAGTTATTTTTCTAATTCAATAATTTATATTAAACCATACGAATACATTTAGTTTTTAATGACTGACAATTATAAATACTCATCCCAATTGCACAACAATAATTCGTGTAATTAGTTTTAATTCGTGTAATTCGTTCCTATTCGTGTAATTCGTATTTTACTCCATTCCCCTCCCCGCCAGTTTAAACCAACTCCAGGCAACGATAGCCACAAAAATAAAAGCCATATACCATGTAAAATATTTCTTTTCCTTGTTTGTTATCTTACTGATACCTATGGCGGCAAATACCAGCAAAAACGGTAAAGCGGGCTGATGGAAACGTTCCGATTGGGCAAATGCACTCATGGCTATTACCAGTAAATAACCAATAGTAAATGACCCTATAGTTAAATACTCCCGCCATTTTCCTTCTTTTGCAACCCAAAACAGCGCAAAAATAACAAAAAAGGCCAGTATATTTTTTACATAGTTTCCACCGTTAATTAATTTTTGATTCTGTTGCTCCGGCGTTTCAACGATAGTAGGAAAAGGAATAATAAAAATAATAGGTGCAAAAATTGCACCGGTAGCATATTTCGCAAATTTATTTCCATTTACACGTGTAGACCTCCATTCCATAGAGGTTTTCTGATTAGTCTCACGAGCCTTCCAAACAGCTTCAAATTCTGTACTGATGGTTCCTCCTACAAAAAAAGCCAGAGTTGCCATCATCCAGACAGCCAATACAGTACGTTTACCCATTCCCAATACCTTAGTTGAAGAAAAAATAACGGTAGTGAACATGGCAAAAATAACAGCAGCACCCAACACAGTACGAAAAAAGAACAAAGAACCTGCTAATAATAAGGGGGGTGCAATTTCAGCAAAATTAAATTTTTTATTCCGGAACATAGCATCCGCCCTTTCTATACTGGCTACTGTAAGAAAGACCATTTCCACTTCTTTTAAATGAAAACCGCAATAATAAACCAGATTTGGCATCAACATACAAAAGATAGCAGACATACGGCCAACCTCTTCTCCGAAATTGCGGGTAGCTAATTTATAAATTAATACACAGGTATAAGCACCAAGCAATACTTTGATCAGGCGGGGAATTAAAATTACATTTCCAACTACAGAATAGATCATTGATAAATAAACAATGTAACCGCTATCGGAAAATCCCATTCCAGTCAATACGTGTTTTATATTGGCTAATCCTGTAATGGATAGTTCAATGGCTGCTGAATGGTAAAACAATGCATCACCTGCACCAAACTCAAAGGGCTTTCCGGTCATGATTGTATAGAAAAGATAGCTAAAAAGTACCCATACTAACCGAATGATCAAAGCCGTCTGAAAAAGTTTTTTAGTAAAAAGCCGGGGTGAATATCGTTGCCAGTTGAGAGTCAATTGGTTGGAGAAATAAAAAAAACCGATTACCTCTACCAATCCAAACACCCACCAGCTGAAAGACAAAATATGATTTAAGAAAATAATATTACAAACGAGCAAGGCAATGATATATAGTCTGATTGCCCGGGATGTAAAATATTTGGGAAAGTAGTTAAGCATATATTAGTCGGTAGTCGGTAGTTTGTAGTTTGTAGTCGGTAGTTGAAATGTCCACTTCTCACTACTTACTTACCAACTATCTAACAATTTTTTTTGAAACAATTCCGCGTTTAAATTGCACTAAATAATCTGTCAGTTTTGCTCCCAATATTCTTTTATAAATAAAGTTTTTAATTCTTTTCAAAGGACCAGGTGTGTACCAGGAAGCAGCAAAGTGATGAATGCAATAACTATTCTTTGTTAATTTCAAAACCCTCGTGCTACTCATTGGACAAAAATAATCTTTTGGGAAACAATGCATATCGTTTTTATAAACCTGGCATTTTCCATTTAATTCAAATCCATTTTCAGCCATAATTTGTGAAATTGTTTGGGTATTGGTTGTCATATCATAACTCCCATCTGATTTTATGAAATGAATATCCTTATAATAAACTAATTGCTCTTTTACCCAAACACCCCCTTTTTCACTCGCCATAATCCCGGTAGGGAAGGAAGAAAACTTATTACTTTCGTACCCCGAAAACGCAGGCAAATATAATAGATCATCAAATGATTTCAATACTTCTACATCAGTGTCCATATATATTCCGCCTTCGTTAAATAATGCATATAACCGGACATAATCGGTTACAAAAGCAAATTTGCGTGATTGATAAGCTTCTTTGACATAAGGAACTGAGTTAATATCAAAAGAGTCTTCATCCCAAAGTTTTAATTTATAATCCGGTAAATATTTTACCCAGGACTCCATGCACATTTGAGCCAATTGTGGCATTTTTCCTCGACCGAACCAACAATAATGTATTACTTTTGGAATCATTCTTTTTCAGATATCAGTGAACAATTATTAGTTATTTAAGAAAAATTCAACAATTCGTTGAGATGCTTTACCATCTCCATAGGGATTCTCTGCTTTTGACATCAACAAATATAAACTTTTATTTTCGATTAAGTCTGATACCGCTTTTTCAATTTTATTTTTTTCAGTTCCAACTAACATAACCGTTCCGGACTCTACTGCTTCAGGTCTTTCCGTTGTATCACGCATAACCAAAACCGGTTTACCTAATCCGGGAGCTTCTTCCTGAATACCTCCACTATCTGTCAATAAAAGATATGATTTACTCATCAAAAAAACGAAAGGAAGGTAGTCAAGGGGTTCTATCAAATAGACATTCTCTTTTGCCTGACAATCCCCTAATATTTCCATCACGGGTTTTCGAACATTCGGATTTAAATGAACAGGATATACAAAATCCACTTCGGGATATTTTTCGGATAACTTTTTGATGGCGTGGCATATATTGAAGAAACCATCACCGAAATTTTCTCGTCGGTGTCCTGTAATCAACACTAACTTCCTGTTATCATTTAAAGCCAACAGATTATATCCGGCATTCGATATAACAGCATTTAAGAATTCTTTCATTTCAATGCTTTTACCAATTTTATTTATCACCCAATGCAGGGAATCGATTACCGTGTTTCCTGTAATCAGTATATTTTCAGAAGCAATATTTTCAAGTAATAAATTCTTTTTCGAAAGTTCTGTGGGACATAAATGAAAAGTGGCTATTCGTCCTGTTATTAAACGATTCATTTCTTCAGGCCAGGGGCTGTAGATATTATGTGTTCTGAGTCCTGCTTCAACATGTGCAACGGGTATTTGTTGATAAAATGCAGCAAGTGCCGAAGCAGTAGAAGTTGTGGTATCTCCATGAACAAAAACAATATCCGGATTTATTTCTTTAAGTATATCACGCATACCTAATAATACGCGGGAAGTCAGGTCGTATAAATCCTGATTTGGTTTCATTAAGTCAAGATCATAATCGGGTCTTATTTCAAATAATGACAGAACCTGATCTAACAATTGACGATGCTGTCCTGTTACGCAAACTATAGTATCAAAAACAGCAGGATATTTTTTAAATTCTATAACCAATGGAGCCATTTTGATAGCTTCGGGACGAGTACCGAATACCAATAATATTTTTTTCATTATTTATTTTTTCGATTTATGAGCCAACAATAAAATGTAGGCGAAAAATTAATAAAAAAGATACGCACCTGATTACGAAAAGTACAATGGTAATTGGACAAAGGTAAAATTTCTTTTTCTTTTAATGCAGACAGATATGTCGCACGCTCATCATAAAAATTCAATGCCACATAACTTAGTAACGAAATTACCGTAGCTGAAATCATTCCCTGATACCAGCGTTTATCCGCTTGCCGGTTTTGCTGTTCGAGCATTGCATCTATTAAAAGCAGTTTATCGTTGAGTAATTTACGGCTTTTAGTATCATCTATACTTTGCATTATAGAGCCTTGCCGCATTAAATAATTATAAATGATGGTATCCACAGAGGTAACTCGTTTTGCCTGTGCTAAAATGCGTGGCGTCCACTCCGTATCTTCGAAATAAATTTCATTTTCAAACTGATTTTGTGACTGTAACAATAATTCTGCCCGTATCATAAATTGCCATGCATAACAAGCATATCCCAACCTTTCTGTCAAAAATGTTAATCCATCTGTAACGCAGTCAGAATAGTTAACAAATGGCTTTATTGTTCTATTGGGTTGAAATACCTTGTATTGTTCATTTACATTTTGATAATTAAAACGTAAAATATCCAAATTTTCTCGTTCCATTTTATTGATCAATGGTAGCAACACATTTGATTCCAAATAATCATCCGAATCGACAAAAATCAAACTCTTACCTTCTGCTTCCTGTATTCCTGTATTCCGTGCAGCCCCTGTACCTTTATTTTCTTGAGAGATAAGTTTTATATTTGAATATAGATTAATATACGATTTTGCTATGACTAAGCTTCCATCTGTCGAACCGTCATTAATTATAATTATTTCATATTTATCCGTTGGAATATCCTGATTTAACAAGCTATCCAAACATTTTCCTAAATATTTTTCAACATTATATACCGGAACTATAATACTTAATCTTTTCATAATCTGGCTTAATAGATTTAGCTTACCTATATTCAATACATCCAACAAATGCAAGAATCTTTAATACCAATCAACTCAAACTCACGAAAGGTTTGAGACAGTACCGACGGTATGGCTTTTTCCATATAAGCGGCTTTGTTGTAGAGTGGTATAATGACTGAAAACAATTTATTTTAAGATTAATGGTTAGCTACTAGTGATAATTTTTCTTGTCAAATGCAAATATACAATTAACTTTTCAATCAAATAGGTTATAGATTAGAAAACCTTTCTTTTTTTGTGTGACGCACATTTCCCCTCGTTGTAACGGGGAGACAGAGCAAACTTACATTTTTTGAATAACTTTATATGCATCAGAATATCCTTTGAACATTGCAGATAAGGCTTTCCAATATTTTGGTTGCAAATTAATCAATATGGTGTAAAGCGTATAATTTACAAATGCATATAGACCACATATACTGACGCCAAAGCGAGTAAAAGGATTGGAAGCCGTATTGTACAAAAATTTATACCAAAAAATTGTTCTATTTCTTGCGATGGAATAATATCGGGTAGATTTTATTTGAACTCTGGATTTTTCCTGATGCCCAGCAGAAGCATCAAGATGTTTATACCTAATCTTTAATCCATATGCAATTCTGCTACCTTGAAGGTATGATTTATAAAAGAATGAAGGATCATCGTATGCGGCATATTGCGACAAAGTGCCTTGTTGTAACCAAATTTCATCTTCAAAATGTACATTTTTGGCAACTTCCGTTTTTATAAAAAAACATTGAAAATTGCCTGTCGCCACAAAATAACATTGATCTAAATCGTTACTATTCAAATAGACACAATGCCCTGCTGTTGCTGTTATTTTATCTAAAAAGGGGGATTTACGATATACCTGAAACAATTGTCCTGTAAATGCACCTCGTAATCTTATTTTTAATGGATATCTTAAATCTATTTTGGTCGAATTTGGGGCCAAGATTCCTTCCATTGGCAGGACGCAATCCAACTGGTTTTGAATACCCCATCGGTATAAATCTTCAACAAAATCTGGCCCGAACTCTAAATCATCATCTACAACCAACATATATTCTGTTTGCACATTTTGAATACCTACTGCACGTTGGCTAACCATCCCTTTATCTGTAAAAATAAAACGTTCTGATCCCATTTGATAATCGACCTTATAACCAAACGGCAAAACAACGATTATTTCCTTTGGGGGCAAGGTTTGTGCCTTTATTGATTGTAATAACGTTTGATACTTTTCACCAGTGTTTCCCAATGTCCTGATAACAACTGTGTAATTCATAACTTATATTTTTTTAAAAGAAATATTTTTAGGTAATATTACCAATATCACCAACCATCATTAAACTTATCTCACTATCTGCCTATCTATGATTCAGTAGTTTTTTTTTGTATTATATTTTGAAAACATACATTTATCTATAAATTTGTTCGTTATTTTTAAACCACTTCTCATATTTAAACAAGCCCCTATTTGTTTCAAGTTTGCACTCTGTGTATAGTCCAAGTCCCCGCTCCGTTCAGACTTGAACTTAGGTTAGCATTCTCCTATACTTGGACTGAAAAGGGTAAATTCATTCGTATAATTATTTCATTTTCTTCCAACCCCAATATTTAGCTTCCCACTTATCTAATTTAAACAAGCACCTTTCCATGAACCAAACCAATCGATAAAGCAAGGGATATCTTTTGAGTCGTTCCATCTGTTCAATATCAAAAGCATAATGGTCATAATCCGCCAAAATAGGCGCAGGAATCAGCTCTTCCAACACGTTGCGCCGTTCTGCCTTATCTAAATCAAGTTGGGTACTGCTGATGCCAGTCCTGTCAAAGCAGGTTACAAACAGATCGGTAAACCGCACGGTAGCTCCATTAAATAAAACAGCAATCATGTACCATTTCCAGTCGGATACTATCTTCAATGATTCATCATAGAATCCATATTT
>Ga0209540_10002569_pt1 | contig 12881 bp, 15 predicted proteins | sample BarGraIncu01121A_FD_184501 | JGI IMG/M metagenome (GOLD analysis project Ga0209540, IMG submission 184501) | Arctic peat soil microbial communities from Barrow, Alaska - Barrow Graham LP Incubations 011-21A (SPAdes) (version 2) | ecosystem: Environmental > Terrestrial > Soil > Wetlands > Peat... | reverse complement strand
TCCAGTCGGCGACCTTGGCGTTCTTCAGAAAGATCGTCTGGGCGGAGGTCTCGTTCAGTCGCTTGTTGTCGTGCTGGCTGAAGGGGATGACCGGAACCGGCTCGTGACGTGCCGCCTTGGCGGGCGAGGCCGCAAGTGCGAGCAGAAAAACGAGAGCGAAGAACATGCCCGGCAAGACTCGGGCGCGAGAAAAACGGACGATCAGGTTCGGAACGACCAGAGTTTGTTTCCGATGAAGTTGATTGGCGTGACAAGCACGATAGCCACCGCGTTGGCGACGACCTTGCCCGTGCCGATCGTAACGAGAGCCGTGAGAAACAGTTGTTTGCCCCCGTAGGCGAGGCCAGAAACGATCAGGAAGCGAAAGCCCTGATAGCCGATGTGCCCGCGCTGATCGCGGAATGTCCAGACGCGGTTCCAGGCGTAGTTGTTCGTCGCCGCGATGAGGAACGATGCCGTGGCCGCCAGGTGATACTCCAGGCCGAGGTAGTGGATCGCCGACCAGAAGACGAGCATGTCGACGACGAACCCGCTGCCGCCTACCGTGCTGAATTTGATCAGCTGAACCCAGTTGTGGCGCGCCATCAGCGCGCGTCCGGCGCGCGAGCCGGGCTGTGCGTTCGCGCCCGCCGGCCGGTTCGAGCCGGTCGTCACCTACGGGCTGCCTTCAGCTGCTCGATGCGAACGTGCTTGGCGCCCAGCCGCCGGAGTCTTCCGCTCTCCCCTCTCACCACTACCCGCGTCACCTCGCCGTTGGAGCGCAGGACGATGTCGTTGAGAGTTCCCACTGGGCGCCCGGCCAGATCGACGGCCGCACCCCGCAGCGAGCGCAACGAGGCGCCGTGCTCGCCGTAATACGCGCTCTCGTCGAGCAGGGCGAGGCTCGAGGCTACGTTGATCCGCTCGCCCGCTAGCTCGGCCGCCGCGAGCGGCAGGAATCGCTCGGCTCCCTGGCTGCAACGAACGTTGATCCCGACGACGCGCAGCCGGTCGAGATCGACGAGCAGGTCGGTCGGGCGACCAAGCTCGGCGCCGTCCGCGCAAACGGGGAGGTGAAGGAGCTCGCCGCCCGAGCTGGAGCGCTCGTCGACCGTCGCGAACTCGCCAACGTCCCTAGCGAATTTCGAATCCATGTTCACCTTCCGGCTCCTGCCATTCGACTTCCAGCTGATCGACATACGCCACTGACGACCCCTGCCGACACCAGCGAAGGAGCAACTCTACGTGCTCGCGCGGACCTTCGAAGACGGCCTCGACGTTTCCGTTCGGCATGTTACGCACCCAGCCGTTCACTCCGAGCGACGCGGCGCGGGAGCGAGCCCACCAGCGAAACCCCACTCCCTGCACGCGACCGATTGCGACCACCTTGGCCCGGCAGATGTTCTCCATTGTTCTCGGGGCATCCTCGCTCATGCGGCAAGCAACGGGATGGTTGAGTAGCTCGGCGGATCGATGCCGAAGTGCTTGAGCACGGTCGGTGCAATCTCGGTGATGCTCAGGGGCAGTCGTTCGATTCCAACGGCCAGCATCGGTACCTCCGAGTCGCCCAGCTCGAGCGAGCCGTGCGAGCCACCGACGGCGTGGTGGCGCCCGGCGATGTCGGCGAATTCAACACCCGGTGCAGCCGAGATCAGCAGCTCGCCGGCGTTTGGGTTTGCCAGCGCCGACCACAGGCGCTCGTGCGCACGGGGTTGGTCGAGGACTCTCTCGTCGCCGCTCATCCGCCAGCCCTGCCCGGCCGGGGCGAAGCGAAGCTCGGCGCCCGCCCTGAGAGCAACCGCGTCGGCTCCGTCTCGGTAGCAGACGACCTCGACGCTCGGATCGTGCTCCAGCCGGGCGGCCAGCTCGGCGCTCTCGAGCGGACAGTCCTCGAGCCGATAGACCATCGCCGCCCGGTTCGATGCGGTGAGAACGAGCTGCGCACGGCGCGAAGCACGCCGTCCGGCGAGCGACAGGTCGCCGAAGCAGCGCTCGAGTCGCACGCCCTCCCGGACGGGCGTCTGGCCGTGATCCGAGCAGAGCAGTACGTCGTAGCGGTCGAGGAAGGAGTCGATTCCCCCGGCGGCCTCGACGATCGTGGCGATCGAGCGGTCGGCGCGGCGAAGCCCCTCGTCCGCGCCCTCCGGTCCCAGCGCGTGCGATATGTAGTCGTAGTCGGAGAGGTAGTAGAAGAGAAAGTCGAAGTCGTCACGGGTGACGAGCCAGCGCCCGGCGGTCTCGGCGTAGTCGTCTACCGAGCCGCTTCCTCGCTTGAAGACGGCGGTCGATGAAGTGCCGGTGTCTCGCGACTCGAACAGGCCGTAGAAGAAGAAGCGGCTCGGGCCGAGCGCCGCCGGCGTTACTCCCGGCACCACCGGGAGGTGGCGGTAACGGCCGCGGAAGCAGGTCACGTTTATCCCGGCCGCCCGAAAGCCCTGGTCTTCGAGCGCCTCGAAGACGGTGACCGCCTCCGTGCTCAGGTGCTCGGCGTTCATCGCGTAGATGGTGTCCCGCCACCAGCGCAGGGCGCCCGAGCGGCGCGCGGCGGCGAACGACGAGCCGTACTCGACGACTCGTCCTCGCTCGCGATCGAACCAGACCAGGTGCGGAATGTGGTGAACTCCCGGCTGCGCCCCGGTGGCGATGGTGGTCAGGCAGACAGGAGTCAGAGAGGGAAAGACCGAGATCGCGCGCCCGAGTTGCCCGGCCGCGGCCAGCTGCGAGATGGTCGGCGTCAGGCCGCTTTCTATCCCGCGCTCGAGCATGGTTGGAGTAAGGCCGTCGATGACGATCAGAACGAGTTTGCGCATCAGTCGCGTGCGAGAGTGCGGAGCCCTGCGAAGCGGTCGCCGCCTCCGCGCCCCAAACGCAGAGCGAGTATTCCCGTCAGCACGGTTTCGAAGTATCCGAGCGCCGGAACGAAGGCTGCAGCGGCCACCAGCAGCGCGGCGCCGAGAAGCAGGATCGCCGTCGCTCCGCGAGTACCGCCGCGCCTTAACGTGCGCCGAGCCAGCTCCGCACTACAACAACCGCCGGCGATGCCTCCCGCAGCCCCGGCGAGCGCCGCCACGGGGCCCAGGATAAGAAGAGCAGCGAGCGCGTATCCGCCCAGCGCGGCCAAGACAGCAGACAGCAAAGGGGCGCCACGAAGGGGCGCCAGTAAAGCGCCGATCGCGACGCCGATTGCGACTCCTAGACCGAGCGCAACACCGAGCCAGTACCAGAAGCCCACGGCCAGCAGTGTAGTCGCACAACGCGCCGAGACGGCCGGTTTCACGCTTCGGCGTCGTGGGGAAACCACTTGACCTGAGAGTCAGGTAGATCGCTTTGGAAGAGAACGACGCAGCGGTACTCATCTTCTTCTCCTCCGTGAGCTCGGGGCCCGCGCGGCGAATGGACAGCCTGGTAGCGAACATTGCGCGGAAAGAGAGGAGGTACCTGCGAGTACTGCAGGTCGATGTCGGCAAGCACCCGGACTTGGCCGCTCACTTTCGGGTTCGGGCCGTACCAACTCTCGTCCTGGTCAAGCAAGGACGGGTCGTGGAGAGGATCGAAGGGCGCGTCAGCGCCAGCATGCTGGCGCACGCGCTCGAGTCACACCTGATCGAAGAAACGGCTCCAAGTGTGAGGTCGTAGGGGTCGTTTAGTCATGGCGAGGTTGGGTATCAGGCCGCGAACTATGAGTGCGGCTGGTGGACAAAAAGGTCCGGCGGGGGCAAGAGAAGTATTTCTGGCGCGAGAGGCCAGCAAATGGCTACTCCTCGCCCTCATGGCGACGTCGTTTTTCATGGTGGTGCTCGACGTATCGGTCGTCAACGTCGCGTTGCCTTCGATCGCGAAAGACCTTCACTTCGCATCGAACAATCTCCAGTGGGTGATCACCGCTTACGCGATCACCTTCGGTGGATTTCTGCTGCTGGGTGGGCGCACGGCAGACGTGTTCGGACGGCGCCGTTTGTTCATCGTGGCCGTCTCGCTTTTTTCCCTGGCCTCTCTGGCCTGCGGTCTCAGTCAATCGAGCACCATGCTCGTTGTTGCGCGGGGCGTGCAGGGCTTGATGGCCGCCTTCATGACGCCGACCGCCCTGAGCATCGTCTTGACCAAGTTCGAGGAGGGCCGCGAGCGGAATCTGGCCCTGGGCATCTGGGCGGCGGTCGCCTCGAGCGGGGCCGCGGTGGGTGTTGTGCTCGGCGGCGTCCTGACCGAGTACCTGAACTGGCGCTGGAACTTCTTCATCAACGTCCCCGTCGGCTTTCTCTTGGTTGTGTTCTCGGTCCTGCTACTGCCGCGATCCGACGGCGAGGAGAAGAGTGGAGACAGGTTCCGCGATCTCGACCATGTCGGCTCCGGCACGGCGACGCTCGGTTTGGTCGCGCTCGTTTTCGGGCTCTCGCGAGCCCCGATGGATGGTTGGAGCTCCACCACCGTGCTGACGAGCCTCGCGCTCGGCGCCGCTTTCCTGGGCGCTTTCGTGCTCAATGAAACGCGCTCCGACGACCCGTTGTTGCCGCTCGGGCTGTTCAGGGTCAGAAACGTGGCCGGCGGCGATCTGGCGGCACTGATCATCGCGGCCAGTCTCTTCTCGCTGTTCTACTTCCTGACCTTGTACGTGCAGACGGTGCTCGGCTACTCGCCCGTCCGAACCGGCATCGGCTTCCTCGTGATGCCGTTCGTGATCGCCGTGTTCTCGGGGATAACGGCCCAACTCGTCGGCAGGATCGGCTACAAGCCGACGATGGTGCTGGGGCCGCTGATCGTCGCGGCCGGTCTGCTCGTCCTATCCGGCCTGAGAGTGCACGGAACCTACTGGCACGATGTCTTGCCGGGGCTGGCGATAACCGGGACCGGGCTCGGAATCACGTTCGTCTCGCTCACGCTGGCGGCAACGAGCGGAGCGCCCCTTCGCCTTTCGGGCCTCGTCTCCGGAATGCTCAACACCTCACAGCAGATCGGCGGCGCGATCGGGCTGGCCGTGCTGTCTGTGCTTGCCAACTCGGCGGCGACCGCGGGGCTCAGAGCCGGCGACACCCCGCTACAAGCCAAGGTTGCCGGCTACCACCATGCCTTGCAAGTAAGCGCCGGCTTCGCCGTGGCCGCATCCCTGGTAGCCGTAGCGTTGGTACGAAACCGGCGCGCCGCAGCCGGCGAAGAGAGCCGGGAAGACCAGGCCGGCGAGGCCGAGATGGCCGCGTGAACCAAGCGGAGGCCCGTCGTATCCGGCCTGCGTCCACGTCACGGCCGGGTTGCTCAGACTAGAACCGAGACAGCCGAACGGTGACACTCGAACACGGCCGAGGTTACGTCGCCGAGATCCTCACCGTCGGCGTGCAGGGGCTCGGGGCGGTCGCAGACAACCTCGATGCGATCGAGGTTGTGCCCGTAGAGCGCGTCGTCGGCGTGCGGTACATGGCCGGTAAGCATGGTTAAGGCGAGTCGCACGATCGAACGTCGCCCCAGGCGCACGGGCGCCACGAGATCGAGGCCGAGCTCGAAGCGGGCGGCGGGAGCGAAGCGCAGCGGCACCGGCCCGGCGAAGGTGGAAGGGTCACCGTTGCAGACCACGGCGAACGCGGCCCGACCGAGGTCGCGAACTTCGAGCACCTGATCGAGCGAGCGGCGGCGCTCTCGAATGACGGCGATGAGCGAGCGAGCGAAGGCGAAGTCACCGGGGCGGCGGCCTGTCGCGTCGCGTCCGAGCCTGTCGACTCGGCGCACGACCTCCGCGTCGATGCCGATACCGGCCTCGAAGGCGAAGCGGTAGCCGTTGACGCTACCGAGCGAGATGCGCCGTGTCCGCTTCTCGGCGGCGGCCTCCGCGATCTGCGTTGCCGCCGCGGTTGGATCGCGAGGCAATCCGAGAGCTCGCGGTAAGACGCTCGTGCCGCCGCCGGGCACGAAACCGACGGGGATGTCGCGCTCGAGGCCGTTGAGCACCTCGTTGTAGCCACCGTCGCCGGAAAAGACGACGATCACGTCGGCCGTGTCGCACGCTTCCCGCGCCAGCATGATCGCGTCACGCGGAGCGCGCGTCTCGACCGTGCTGACCATGCCGGCGCGACTTAAAGCCGCCTCCACACCTGCGACACCCGCGTCCGTCACGCGCGTCGCCTTGCTATTGACAATAAGAGCTATACGCATTGGCACGAGCATGTCACACGATCGGGGCGCTTGCCGGGCCCCGATTCGCGCCTGAATAGCATAGCTGCTATGTTTTCGGCATGACCGAGGAAAGAGCATTCGAGCGCCTGAAGGAACGAGCGCTCAAGCGCATCGCGGGAGTGGGAGACGGAGGCTGGTTTTTCGCCCAGATCGCCGACCAGGTAGCCGAGCAGCGCCTGGCTCGCGGGCTCTCGCAGAGACAGCTCGCCGAGCTGACCGGAACGACGCAATCGGCGATCGCACGACTGGAGCGCGGCGGGCGTCCGCCGCGGATCGACACGCTGCTGCGAATCGGCGAGGCGCTCGATTGCCAGCTCATGGTCAAGCTGTCGCCTCGCGACGGCTCGTAGAGCGCTCGAGCCTGGATCGCGACCGGCGCGCGTGATCCCTCAGACCGCGAAGTCGATCTTGAGCGGCCGGTCGAAGGTGCCGATGGCCTGAGCCCGTCGCAGCAGCTCGGCTATCGCCTGGCGACGTTCGTCGCCGAAGTCGAACGAGCGCTCGCTGACACGTACACCCCGACGAAACGATCGGTTGTCGAGGCGTCGCTCGGGCGGCTAGCGACTCGTCGATTCGTCGTCGTGATGGAAGAACCAGCGCTCGAGTCGAGCCAGGATTTCCTCGCGCGAGAAGGGCTCCAGATTCGGTTCGATTCCTTCTTCGCGCGAGACGCGCAGGTCGTCGCTCAACGCCCCGTTGGCCTCGTTCAAGGCGTCGTCCAGCTCGAAGCCGCGGAAGATGTAGTCCTCGTCCTTCGGCTCGTCGCTGGCGCGAAGCTGTGGATTGACCACTCGGCCGATGGCCCAGAGCGCCTCGGGCTGGTACTCGATCCAGAGGGTGATGCGTTCTTCGTTGCCTACGTCGTCGATTCCGACCAGCGAGCGTTCGGCGAAGCGGCGAGATGAGTGGTTCTTGGGCACCGCACGAGGATAGCGTGCGCGAGAGTCGAGGTCACGGATGTAGTTCGACGCCGCGTCCTTCGGCTCGAGCCCGCTCGAGCGCGAGCGCCGCCGCGGCCAGGTCCCAGGCGGCGATGCCATTGGACTTGAAAACGACGATGTCCTGATCGGACCCGCGCCCCGAAAGCTCGCCGGCCACCAGCTCGTGCAGCTCGTGGACCTCGAGCCAGTCGAGGACGCCGCTCGCGATCGGCTCGATCAGGTCGCCCGACTCGATCATCGCCTGGGACTTGAGATCGCAACAGACGAGCGAGGCTCGCTCGAGCACTGCGTTGTCGAGCTCGCGGCGGCCGGCGGTGTTGGCGCCGACTGCGCAGACGAGCGCGCCGGGCTTCAACCACTCGCCGCGCAGCACCGGGTCGGGCGAGCTGGTGACGGTGACGACGATGTCGGCCGCGGCCGCCTGCTGGTGATCGCGCGCGGGCTCGGCGCCAAACCGCTCGCAGAAGGAGCGCAGACGCTCCTCCTCGCGGCAGAAAACTCGGACGCGCTCGATCGACGGGAGGGCGGCCCGAATGCACTCCACCTGGCCGGAGGCGTGGTAGCCGCAGCCGATCAGGCCGAGCGTTCTCGGGTCGGGCCGGGCGAGCCGGCGCGCGGCGACGGCGCTCGCGGCACCGGTTCTGAGCTGCCCGAGGCGTCTTGCCTCGACGACCGCGACAAGCTCGCCGCTGCGCTCGTCCTGGAGCAGGACGACGGGCTGGAACGACCTGTCTCTTCCGGCGACGTAGCTCTTCAGGCCGCACAGGCCGGCCTCGAGGTCGACGGCCGCCATCACGGTCAGGGCCCCGTTCTCGAGCCCGAGCCGCGCACGGGGAAGGACTTCGACCACGCCGCGAGCGAGTTTCCGCTCGCACTCCTCGACGGCGGCGTTCACCGACTCGGCATCGAGAAGATCGTTGACGTCGTTCTCGTTCAGGTAGAGCGGCACGCTCGCCTGATCGTAGTCGCCGAAGTGAACGGCTGACGACTCTGTGAGGTCGGGCTACACTAGGTTGGCTGGCGCCCGTAGCTCAGGGGATAGGACGCTCAGCCGTCACAAGTCCGCCGGCTGCGCCGGCATGACGACTTGTGACGGTGGAAGCTGGAGGACAGCGTTTACTAGCCGCGCCCGTCATGCCGGTCGCGGCGGCTGGTGGTTTCTTATTCCAGCGAGCCCGAGTGTATTCGCGAGGCTCTAACTCGAACGCGCGGGGCGGCTACACTTGGCGGGCTGGCGCCCGTAGCTCAGGGGATAGAGCGCTGCCCTGCGGAGGCAGAGGTCGCACGTTCAAATCGTGCCGGGCGCGATTCTCCGCGAAAAGTCTGCCGGCGGAGCCGGCTTTGACTTTTCGCGGTATTACCTTGGTGTACGAGTCTTCGCGCCTTCGCCGTTACCGCCAGAAGTCCGCCTCCCTTCGGGAGGCTTGACGACTTCTGGCGGTATTACCTCCGTGCACGAGTCTCCGCGCCTTCGGCGCGTGTGACTCGTCTGCTCCAAGTAGCGGAACGAGCTGGCCGTGGGCGTGGTCAGTGTTCGGGGCGGACGGGCCGGGGGATGGCGTTTTGTGAGCCGCGCCCGCCATGTCGGTCGCGGCGGCCAGGAGTAAAGCCGCTTTTCCACCGACGAAAGTCGCCAGACTTTTGTCGGTTAAGGCGCGCCCGCCATGTCGGTCGCGGCGGCGGGTGAGCCGAAGGGCTATCGGCGGATGCAGGTATATGCGGCGTACGTTCTCGTCGGGCTGAGCCAACGATCACGGATCTCGAAGTCGGCTCGCTCGAGCATCGGCTCCAGTAGCCAGGTGAAGGTCGAGTGCTCCTCGCGGACATGCGCGACCAGCTCTGTCGCCGTCCAGCCGGCGGCGGGATTGTCCGTCGCTTCGGCCAACCATGCAGAGATCGCCTTGTCGGCTTCGCCGGGCTCGAAGTCGTACACGAGGTCGTGCAGGCGCAGCACGCCGCCGGGCGACAGCAGGCGCGCTATTCGCTCGAGGGCGATCGCCTTCCAGAAGTCCGGCAGGTGGTGGAGCGCGTTGCGCGTGAAGATCGCGTCGGGCGGCTCACCTGCGTGCTCGTAACTGAGGAAACCGGCACGCACAGCCTCGATGCCGTGCGAACGGATAGTCGTCAGCATTGGGTCGGACACGTCGACCGCGATGACGCGAGCGACGTGCGGCGCGATCGCGCGGGCAAACGATCCCGTGCCGGCGCCGAGATCCACGACCGTGCTCGTCGCGCCGATACCGAGCGCTTGGAGAATCGCGATGTCCTCGCTCCAGTCGGTCGGCGATTTCTCGTCGAACGCGGCTACATAGGCGGCGTCGAGGTGCTCAGATCCTGCGTGAGCGAACTCGTCGAGCCACCAACTCATCTCTTCATGCGGCATCGCCGGATCCCCTTGGAACTCTTGCCTGCCATCACCCGAAGGCTAACGGGACGAGCAGCGCTTCGTACCGTTGCGGTCCGAACTAGGATCGCCGCCGTGAAGATCCTCGTCCTTCTCGGACACCCGCAGCCCGGCAGCTTCAATCACGCACTCGCAGCCAAGGTCGTTTCCACCCTCGAAGAGAACGGGCACGAGGTCGCCTTCCATGACCTTCAGGCCGAGGGATTCGATCCCGTGATGACCGCGACGGAGATCCAGACCGATGCCCCGCTCGAGCCCGAGATCGCCCGCCACTGCGAGGAGCTGGCCGACGCCGAGGGCATCGTCGTCGTCCATCCCAACTGGTGGGGACAGCCGCCGGCGATTCTCAAGGGCTGGATCGACCGCGTTCTTCGTCCCGAGGTTGCCTACCGCTTTCTCGACGGAGACTCGGGCGAAGGCATTCCCGAGGGACTGCTCAAGGCGCGGACAGCGGTCGTTCTCAACACCTCGAACACGGCGCCCGAGCGCGAGCAGGCCGTCTTCGGCGATCCGCTCGAGATCTTCTGGAAGAACTGCGTCTTCGATTTCTGCGGCGTCGAGGACGTACGCCGGCGCACCTTCAGCGTTGTCATAACGAGCACAGAGAACGAGCGGGCGGCCTGGTTAGAAGAGGCGGCCGAAACCGTCCGCCAGGCTTTCGCACCGGCGCGTTAGTCGAGATCGGCGAGCGATAGACCGAACATCTCTTCGACCTGCTCGACGGTATGAGGCCAGAAGTCGAGTTGCTCGCGCGGAATTCCGAGCGTGAGCCCGTGGGCGATGGCCGCTTCCCAACTTGCGACGTCAGTGGTCATGCTGATGATCGCTTCCGAGAAGACGACCGCGATCTTCTCGCCTGAAAAGAAGTGCGCGTACCAGGGCTGGTCGTCTGCGAGTGCCTGCCGAATACGCTCGAGCTCGGTGAAGAGCCGATCGGACGCAATGCGTACGAGCAGAAAGACCCATGATCCGTTGGGATCGCGCTTACGCTGGACGACGTCGAGTGTCTCGGCGAAGGCCGGATCGGTCAGCGACTGCTCGATCACTATGCCGAGGAAAGGCGTCACGGTGCCATTCTCGCAAACAACGAGGGCCGGCTCTCGCCGGCCCTCGCGAACTACTAGCGCTTGCGCGCTTATTACATCATGCCGCCCATGTCGCCCATGCCGCCCGGCATACCGCCGCCGGCCGATGCCTTCTCGGGCGCCTCGGCCACGACAGCCTCGGTGGTGAGGATGTTCTTGGCGATCGAGGCCGCGTTCTGCAGCGCCGATCGGGTGACCATGGTCGGGTCGATGATGCCGACCTTGACCAGGTCTTCCATCTCGCCGTCGTCCACGTTCAGGCCCTGGCCCTTGGGGGCCGAGCGAACCTGGTTGACGACGACCGAGCCCTCGAAGCCGCCGTTCTCGGCCAGCTGACGAAGCGGCTCCTCGAGCGCCCGCACGATGATCGCGGCGCCCGTGCGCTCGTCGCTCGCGAAGCTGTCGAGCTTGATTGCCGCGACCGCGTTCAAGAGCGCGACGCCGCCGCCCGGCACGATGCCCTCCTCGAGGGCTGCGCGGGTGGCCTGCAGCGCGTCCTCGACGCGGTGCTTCTTCTCCTTCATCTCGGTCTCGGTGGCTGCGCCGACCTTGACCACCGCAACGCCGCCGGCCAGCTTGGCCAGCCGCTCCTGCAGCTTCTCGCGGTCGAAGTCGGAGTCGGTGTTCTCGATCTCGGCCTTGAGCTGCTTGATCCGGCCCTTGATCGCGTCGGACTCTCCGCCTCCGTCGATGAGTGTGGTCGAGTCCTTGTCGACGACGACCTTGCGGGCACGACCGAGCTGCGAGATCTTCGTATTCTCGAGCTTGAGGCCCATCTCCTCGGTGATCACCTCGGCGCCGGTGAGGATCGCGATGTCCTCGAGCATTCGCTTGCGGCGGTCGCCGAAGCCCGGTGCCTTGACGGCGACGGCCGTGAAGGTACCGCGCAGCTTGTTGACGATGATCGTGGCGAGCGCTTCGCCCTCGACGTCCTCGGACACGATCAGCAGCGGCCGACCGGCCTGAATGACCTGCTCCAGCACCGGCAGTAGATCCTTGACCGCGCCGATCTTCTGGTTGGCGACGAGGATGTAGGGATCCTCGAGCACGGCCTCCATGCGCTCGGCGTCGGAGATCATGTACGGCGACAGGTAGCCCTTGTCGAACTGCATGCCCTCGGTGAACTCGAGCTCGAGCCCGAAGGTCTGCCCTTCCTCGACGTTGACCACGCCGTCTTTTCCGACCTTCTCGATCGCGTCTGCGATCACGTCGCCGATCTCGCGCTCGCGGGCCGAGATAGTGGCCACGCGGGCGATGTCTTCCTTGCCCGAGATCTCCTTGGACTGCGCCTTGAGATCTTCCACAACCGCCTCGACGGCCTTCTCGATGCCGCGCTTGAGCGCCATCGGGTTGGCGCCGGCGGCCACGTTCTTCAGGCCCTCGCGCACGATCGCCTGAGCGAGCACGGTGGCCGTCGTCGTGCCGTCACCGGCGACGTCGTTGGTGGCCGTGGCGACTTCGCGCACGAGCTGCGCACCCTGGTTCTCGAACGGGTCCTCGAGCTCGATCTCTCGGGCGATCGTGACGCCGTCGTTGGTGATCGTCGGGGCGCCGAACTTCTTGTCCAGCACGACGTAGCGGCCCTTGGGGCCGAGCGTCACCTTCACCGCATCGGCGAGGGTGTTGACGCCACGCTCGAGCGCCCTGCGCGCTTCCTCATTGAATTTAAGATCCTTGTGAGCCATTCGTTATCCCTTCTTCTTCGCGCTCTTGGCAGCGGGCTGGCCGCTGACCTTCGCCAGCACGTCGGATTCGCGCAGGATCAAATACTCGGTGCCGTCGACCTTGATCTCGGTGCCGCCGTACTTGGAGTAGATGATCGTGTCGCCGGCAGCGAGATCGAGCGGGACGCGCTCGCCCGCGTCGTTACGACTGCCCGGGCCGGCCGCGACCACGCGTCCGCGCTGCGGCTTCTCCTTGGCCGTGTCGGGTAGGACGATGCCGCTGACCGTGGTTTGGTCCTCTTCGAGGACCTCCACGATAAGGCGGTCACCCAGGGGCTGGAGATTCATATACGCCCTCCTGTAGTGAGCTTGTCTTGGGTTCTAGATAGCTTTGGCACTCTACCCATAGGAGTGCCGATATCGAGTCTAGCGACGTCTTCCAGCCAGCGCAAGGAATCTAAGCGGAAGGCGCTTAGATCGCTATCGGGCCAGAGCGGCGGCTCGGGCCGGCTCGCGACGCGCCTCGTGCAAACACTGGCCATTCTCCATCGTCTGGTCTTATGATTCAGCGACCGCCGACCATGCACGCACTCAACTTCTACTCACCGATGGTCTCCGATCAACTGAGGAGCCACCGCAAGACGGCGAC
>Ga0209540_10002568_pt1 | contig 12882 bp, 10 predicted proteins | sample BarGraIncu01121A_FD_184501 | JGI IMG/M metagenome (GOLD analysis project Ga0209540, IMG submission 184501) | Arctic peat soil microbial communities from Barrow, Alaska - Barrow Graham LP Incubations 011-21A (SPAdes) (version 2) | ecosystem: Environmental > Terrestrial > Soil > Wetlands > Peat... | reverse complement strand
TCTAAAGTTCCGACCCAAAAAAAACTGCTTAATATATGTCTTTTTTCAGTAAAGTTTTAACAAAATATATTCTAGAAAAATAGATACCGAATCCATGTAGTAAAAAATTAAGTAAATAATTGTAACTATTCAGCCTATATAAAACAACATCGAGAGCCATCCTTATCTAGATTCGTTAGACAAATTTCTATGAATTGATTTTCTTTAAATGATGGCGAATGATTATGTTTTTCCAATGTTCATAAGTTTTTTATTGTATTCAATGTTTTCATAGAAATCAGTATCAATTGACATGTTTTAGTAGGCTGAATAGTTACAAATAATTAAGTAAAGAATCAATATCTCTAAGCTCATTTCCTAACTGTCCGTGTAGTTACACTTTCCCATTAATCTCTTATTATAGTCACAGACTAACAGTTTTCGAGAAAAATAATATAATGGATTCCATCAAAAACACTAATAAACAGGCTGACAAGATTTTCCACATTACTTTCATTAACAAACAATTCGCTTCTCCACAGTCAGTCTGTTAATCGCCAAAACGATATGGGTGGGTCCGTGCCATTCTACTCGCCCATACATTCAATTTCATTTCTTTCAAAGTTATACTGTTCACGATAGTTACTCTCCTATTTTCCCTCTATACTCTATAATCAAAATCTCTCTTCAATTACCCATTTCTTTACTCTGTGTTTCCCTTATTTTTTTGAAATCGTAACGTGTAAGATTTTTAGGTTGAAGTCTACTGATAGCAGCTCACTTTGGTTTTTATTTTGGTATATTTCTAAAAATACATTTTACCCACTTAATAGTGCGGTTATCGAAGGCAAAATTAGAGGCTTCTAAATATAAGGTTAACAGATGTCGTTTTTATGAATTCAGTCCATAGTCTTTGATAAGAATACTATATGATTAAAAAACCAATTCGTCTATGAAAAGACGGAAATTCACCAGTTATCCGTACTATCCTTATAGAGCCTAATAAGATAACAATGGTGATTGTTAATTAGTTACAATGGGTCGTCTTTTCTTCTTGTTTTTAATAGTATTTATAGTAATTTATACAAATAATATAAGAAGTTGCTCAAAAAACAGTGACTTTTTCCCTTCCTTCGATGACTAAATCCTATTAACCGGTTTTTACATGGCTAAAAATAGACCTTCGTGAATAAGCTCATAATTTATAGAAAAACAGTAGTAAGCAAACCCTTCTAATTTTACAAATTAGGCTTTATCCTGAATAGTATTTGGAACTTCCACGGTATTCTCGTTTAAATTTAGGTTCCTTTTTCTCAAAATTATATTCTTCAAAGAATTCCCTATCCGATGGTTTGTCCTCTTCGGGAAGTTCATGGAATCTAAAATCAGGGTGAGGCTCCCTTTTAAATTTAGATCGAATACCTTTTTTCAGCTTTTCACTTAATGATTTAAGAACTCCTAGAGCCGGTTCCTTGTTTAGCTCATGAGTGTATTTCAGCCCGCACATCTTTCCATCAAATATCTTTTTCTTTTCAATAGCCAGCCCCTTATCCTTAGCAATCTTTTCAACCAAATCAAAAGCATCAAGCACAGCTTTATAGGGGTTTTCAAAATTGATAAGCCCGATACAATCTTTATCCTCTTGTAGGATTTTCCAAGCTTCCCCTGAATCTAACAGGACGTATCTCTTTTCTTTTGCCTCATTCTCTAACCAATTCAGGAATAGCATTGCTCGCTTCTGTTTTAGTTTTGCGTTCTGTTGTATGAATTCCTTCTGTAATCTAATAACTTCCAATAAACCATTTTTCTCTTCTCGCAGGCTCTTAAGCTCTTTAGCTTCCGCTTTTCTAAGCCAAAGTCGATTCATGAGAGCTAGGGTCACTTTAATTCCTCCTGAGAAAAAAGAGTGATCAACAGGCTTTCAAACACAAGAGCAGAGCTGAGAGTATAATATATCGCTTTCAAAGAACCACGACATTCCTTTTATTATTTCGAGCAAACAGAATACGGTTCTTTGCAATAAAAAGATTTTGTTAGAAATAGCATAAATTTGTACTATGGTTAGATAGGACATCTCAGGAAAAGAATTGCTCGAAACTTTAGCCGTGGTAGATGTCCCATCATCCCATCAATAAATAATAGACTTAAAATGATAAAAACTTGTTGTACTTTTGACCGTTTGAATGTCACAATTTTAATTATAAGACGCTCTTATAAAAATCACAGACTTACTTTATGAGCATAACTCGAATTTTATAAAAATAATAAGACGAGTCTATAACCCCAAAACACGAAGGGTATAGAGCAAAAACACAGTGGTGTCTTAGACCGATAACGATTTTTTTACAGGAAATTTATGGTAAAATAACGTTATTTTTTACTTTAAAATATTTGACGCAGGACTGACTTTTGTTCCGAAACAATATTCAGTATCAAAACTTTAAAATAAGCATTGGGTTAATTGTATACTGTAGTTGAGCAAGAAGAGGAATGGGGCGGACATATTAGGTAAGTATAAGAATTGTCCGGAAGAGATCCTATTCTGAATATATTAGAGGGTACATTTCAGATATACTGTATTGAGAAATGCAGTAATACTGTATTGAGAAATGCAGTAGAAGGAACAACTTTTCCGGGCTTTTCTTCCGAATTATTAACGACTTCTGTTTTACCAAAGTAGTACGGTTATTTATTCGTTTTGTAATGTTTCGATGTGAGGAAGTTCAACTAATAATTTTATCAAAATCGCTTCTCTTGCATACATTTAGAATGATGTCAAGGATATTCATAAATACGAAACTACATAGTTCATGTAAATCCAATAGCGATTTTTCTGTTTATGTAGAAGCTTTTATAGAACATCATAACTGTTAACTATATTTGTTGGTGTCTGAGTTTTTATAGTTATAATTCATATAAATATTGTTAAGTACTTAACCTGCTATGGACTCAAGCTATGGGGTTGGATATAGAAAGTCATATCCGTAAAAGATTGAACGATAGCTAGATAGGGCGGACACGATTCCCCACGTTCATCTCGATCCAGATCTTTGCCAAGGGAATATACACATATGCGTAAGCATTGAGACTATTTTGAAACTTGTACATTAAGAAGCACTTTTATACATTTAGTAAGTGATAATAAAACGGTTAACCAAAATTCTTGACTCGATTACACAGAAGTTTTTCTCCATTCTCCTGTGCTATCACCAGAATTTCCAAAATGGCTTCTTTTTTTCTGTATTTTCCGGGAATAATTTAGTGTTTAGCCTGCTATTTTCCTGTATCAACGATTGAATGTGGACTGCTGTTTTATGCATATTCTCATTTAACTTTTCGATCTGGTCATCCTTAGTGCGTAACTGGTTATCAAGCAAGTAGATATTATTTTTTAAATCCTCGATTCTATTATTTTGATGCTCATCATTTACCGTTATCTGATCATCTTTGACTTTGAGTTGATCCTGTAATTCTTTTATCTTTGTATTTTTTTCTTCAAATTGTGCTCTCAGCTCTCTGTCATTGTTCTCAGTTGTTGAACAGGTGTTTTCATCTGTTTTACAATTGTTCTCATCTGTTTTACAATTGTTTTCATGTAAAGATTCTAAACCGGCAATAATAGCGGTAGTCATATTGTTATAATCTGTTTTACACTTGTTGTACTAATCTCTCGGAATACGCGCACCGACATGAACTGAATCTTGAGGCATAATGTTTTACATGTTTCACAGTAAAAAAAGATTTCGTAAATAATATATTCTGTAAAGAATGATTATTAAAATTAGGGTTTTGTCTATGGAGATTTCTTTATCTGAAAATGGTGTTGAAGTTGAATGGCTTTTTAATAAAATCTGTTTACTGATTTATTACGTACTTTTTGTTTTGGTATCCTATGGCGTATTCAAAGAATGCCAAGTTGATCGGCATTGGTGGATAGTCCCTGACATTTTTAATGGTATACTTAGGGGAATTGTGTTTATCTACCCGTTAAATGTTTTTCGATATGGGCTTGACGTTATCGGTAAATGGTTTAAATGGTTCTGTATTTGTGCTTTTTTAATTGGAATTACAGCTATGATCGGCGGGCTTTTTAGTATCGGCGGCATGAGATAAAGGCTACGCCTAGAGGGGAAAAGAGTAAATTCAGTAAAAACAGCAGCGCGAGGGCAGTGTGTTAAGTTTTGTTAAATTCTAATTACATAGTATGTCAGTTTGTGTATAAAAGTGGTACTATGGAAAAATAACACAATATCAGGTGGTGACCTTTATAATGACACCATTCATAAAAATGGACGTTGGTAGATATGAATTAAATCGGTTTTGGATCAATGTAACACAATCATACCAGCCTCAAAAACAATTTGATTTTAGAACCTGTTTTTTTAGATAAATAATGCTTCTTACCATCTTTTTTACAGAATTCTATAAACAGAAAAAAAAATAAAAATTTTGAATACGGTACTTAACGGGTGGCTTTTGGAATTTAAGATGTTAGTATGTGCGTGCCTTCTTCGTTCAAGAACGTCGTGCAAATTAAATTTGGGGTTGGAGTTAGAACCCATAATTTGAGGCATCGAAAAAAACGACGCGCAATAATTACATATCATCTATTATAGACAATAATGTCCCGCATTAGACGTCAGTGACCAAATATATATTTTGATTTAAATTTCTCATATATCCGACTAAATCAATACAAACTGGATTTTTAATTTGCTTTCTATACTTCATTTCAAATTCTTCTTTTGAGATTAAACCAGCTTTTCGTTCCCGACTCATTGGAGCATAAAACACCGGACAGCTCGAATAATTGTCAAAATAGATGAATGATTGAGGGACTTCACAGCACAGATAAAATTTAGCCGCTGGGTCATATATTGACTTTATTTCATTTATATCAACTTCTTGAATCGTATTTCCACCTCACATGTGTAACCTGTGTTAATAACTGTAAATTCAGTGTAACCATAAAGTTTACACGTATAATCGTATTCGGTTAACATAATTACCCCTCCACTGTAACCTGTAACCCCAAATTCTTAATTTGAGAGAGAGACTTACTTTCTACTGTAACAGTATTATCTATTATATTAGTAACTATTCAGCCTATATAATACAACATCGAGAGCCATCCTTATCTAGATTCGTTAGACAAATTTCTATGAATTGATTTTCTTTAAATGCTGGCGATTGATTATGTTTTTCCAATGTTCATAAGTTTTTTATTGTATTCAATGTTTTCATCGAAATCAGTATCAATTGACATGTTTTAGTAGGCTGAATAGTTACTTATATTATTATTATTTAGGTTACAGTTAATATTAATACGTTTTACTGTACTTGGTTTAAGTGTAAATTTAGAGGGATTACAGTTAGGTGACAGTAGGGTTCCAGTAGTTACACATTCATCTATCGCTTTTTCACGGTCAAGGCTTGCAACGCTATCATATACATTGAAATCCACCGAACCATTATAACTATAAATATTCCCTTTAGTGGTTACCTCATCTGTAATCTCTCCAGTTTCATCAATGTCCGATAGCGTTTTAATCTCACGATATACCTTATTTAAGCCCTGAACCTTCGCCAGCATCCTACTCTTACCATCTTTCCCACAAAGGATTTGCATAACCCTTATCCGCGATTTTCCCGTATGTTTCTGCAAATCCTTTATAGTTCTAGGTGCTTCTGCGATAAATTTTAGAATATCAATTTCAGTATCAGTAAGATTAGTGGCATTATTCTTCGACGTACCTTTGTAGATACGCAATGCAACATCGAAATCTTCTATATCCGCTAGATAATACCCGTTAACGCATTCCCGTTGCTTAATCTTGAAAAAAGTCACTGACCGGAGTATATCCTTAAAATTTGAATAATTCCTTCTATTTTCCTTATTTTTCCAATCAATGGCTTTTAAGTATGATATTTTGATGTAAATTTCTTTACTCAGTGTCTCAAACATACAGCGACATATAAGCAAATCATCATTTGAATTAAAATAAAGTTCAGATTCATTGCTATGGTTATGAACCCTCTCATCCTGCGCTTTACTACCGTCAACATCTGCATTTAGAAAACGATTTGCAAGCTGTTCATCCCCGATACCATCAACATTAGAGAACCAAAACGAGCATCGAGCAGGAATTATATGTTCTTCTCCTTCCTAATTTGATACCGTTAAGTGTTTCGTAGGGTTTTGAAAATCCGAGGTTGCTTGTTTTAAAGTCGAAATAGTATCAGAATTAAAATCGGCATCATCGGAATAAATGATAGTCCCGGCTTTCAAATTCTTATGATAAAAGAGAGCCTTACTTGACATTGAAGCGTTGATATACTTATCTTCAGGAAGCAACAACAATACTGTTGACATACCATCGCTTTTTCCTTTCCCGCTATCTCTGCTTGATTTTACGTGTTCCCCTTTTGATGTAAGGATATAGGTAGATGCAGCGGCGCATAGGCAGTTTTCAGCAATATTCCTATCTCCCACATGTCGTATATTATAAGTATCCAGCATGAATGTTAATGGGTCACCGCAGGTCAAAATCTTATTAGCCAATTCCTGTATTTCCTTCGGATACTCAACTGGCTTTATTCCCGGCTTCTCGCTTTTTTTGCTCTTATAATGGTCTTTTAGGTTCGTTTTGTAGTCTCTTTTTAAATTTAAATGCCTGCTAATTTCCAAAATAGACTCAAAAGCATCAACTTCCGGCACATCAGTTAAGTGATTATCAATGAATTCCTTCGCTATTCGAAGCATTTTCCCCTCATCTAAAGAAGAGTCTAAACGATGAATTTCATTAAATAGAGTCATAATCTCCCTTATACGTAGAAGAGGGGAAATTAATCCCCCGCGAACTCCTTCATCTGCTTTGGATCAAAATTCCATATTTCAACACATTTTCCACAAATGTCTGCAAAATCTGACCCTACTTCCCACGGCTTTTTTACATTATGCTTTTCTAAGAGGCTGTCTTAAAATTCAAATCAATTCTACAAATGGATGATAAGTACGTTTTACGTTAACTTTAAGGATATCACTTTATCTTATAGACCTGTGAGCCTAATTCATAAAATCAAATCCGTTAAACGTCATGATTTAAATCAACTTTATAGGCAGTTAATGGTTTAATGCTGAAGTTTTTTAGCTCAAATGTATAATCTTATCCCAATTGTGATATCAATATGAATTTTAAGACACGCTCTAAGATGCACCCAAGTAATTCAATGTCAATGGCAAAACGTAGGTCTTTAATGTCGTCCTTTATTGCTTCAATTGATTTATAACAATATTTTTCGTTACCAATCAAATCATTTTTATCACAATCTGATTTATCATAGATTCCGCCTGATAAAACGAAATAACAATAATCTCTAGCGACTGCTACATATGGTTCATATTCGGTTTCGTCACAGATGATTGCTTTTTTCTGAATCTCATAAACGTATGCAAGCCAACCCTTGTGAGTGAAATTAACAATATTAAAGCCCGATGCAAGATATTTTTTGTTGAAAGCTTCATCGGTTAATAATTCACCTTGATCAAACTCAAAAAGTTCGCTTCTATACAGTATTCTGTACTTGGTTTTGCCTATGATAATTTCAACTTTCCCTGTATCATAGAAAGCTTGTTCCGCCTCGCAAACTAACGAAGAGAAACTGTTATATATTTTAAAAGTCATGTTCTCATATAGCAAACAATTCCATGTATTGTCCTGATTCCCGTCAGGGCAACTTAATTCATCCATTTTTAACCAACCTCTTTTTTTAGTAATACTTTTGTTAAAATACTTTTTATATACGCGTTACGTAAAAACGTTTCGCGGCATTCATCTATTTCCTGCACTAATTTCGGCGGGAAATAGGTCGATATATTAATCCTCTTGGTCATGTTTTGTGTCTCCTATTATTTTATGCGTTGGTATAAATAATTACCAAGTAATAATATGTAAGAATCCATTATAAATACCTTCTGCTAAAAGTAACGTGTGTAGAAAAATAGTATAAAAACAAAGAAAAAAAGGGAAACAAAAAGAGTAAAAATTCAAACGAAAAGGATGGTTATTCTTGTTTTACTCTCAATAGCCCTTCATTTGACCAAATAAAAGTATTTCATTTGCCGCGCCACTTAATGAGTAATCCACTTGTGCTTTTAGCACTATTACCTCAGGCTCCTTTTTTAATGATTTTCTTAATTTCCGTAAATCCATCGTAAAATCACAACTTTACAGAGTTATAAAGTCTCGCACCATAAAGATCTTCTGATTGTGGAAATGTTATTTTATTTAGAGATTTAAAAAGTTGTCACCTTTTCGTTTGGGTGTGTGTGAGTAAACAAATCTATTCCAAAGACTATAGAATTGGAATGGTTCTCACCGATAACCGCCGAGTTCCGTGTTAAAAATTAATCAGATCAAAAAAAAGGAATCCACTAAAACAAAAATCGGGATTCATGTTATTGGTCTTTAGTTCAAATACTCAATCCTAGTAAAAACGTATTTTTATTTGGTTTTTAAAATTAGAGACTTTTTATTATTTTGGGTATTTTTGCCTAACCCCTCCAAAATGTATATTAAGAAAAGATAAATATAAAATTCCAAGTATTTATGTGTCGATACGAAGGATTTGTAATAAAATAATTTCGACATATTTTTCTAAACGTTGATTTTTAATTGTTGATAATGGCCTTGAAAATCAAGGCATTGATTCGAAACCTGTGAATAGGTTGTTATGTGACGAGTCCTAAGCAAAATAGGAATGTGAGAGTTCCTGTTCTACTTGCAATTTAGCCAATTTCTGAATGATTGCGTCCATGTTAATAGATTCTGGATTTTTATTAAACTCATATCTACCATAGAGGTTGATATGCTGCCACGCTACTGGATAAATCTGCTTCAACACACACGGATCTTGGCCATCGCTTTCTCTGTAGGCCAGTAGATTCGATAAGATACTGGCATTGTAATAAATAATACAATTCGCTAGCAGACAGCCACATTCACTCCATATGCGTTGTTCCTGTTCCGTTTTGAAACGCAATTTTCCAAAGTTAGCATGGGATATCGCTCTGCGTAATTTATGATAGCTTTCGCCACGATTTAGTGCACGCTGTACATTCCGACGTAATGGTAGAGAATCAATGTAATCAAGAAGATATAGACTTTTGTTGATATTATCATACTCCCACAAAGCACGTTTGGTTTTGTTTCGACGTACATAAGCACTAAGCTTTCCAATGATAATGCTCTGTGTCGTTGTTTTTAGGGCGAGTGACAATATAATACGCTGAATATTTTCCCACTCTTCCACAATAAGGTCAACGTTGATTTTTCGGATAGGCTTAATCAATCCATCACTATAGTAACTTGGATTATGGAAACCGTACAGAGATTTACTCACTCTGTTGTATATATCCTGAAAACGTGGTGCAAACTGATACCCAAAAATGTAGAGAATAGCAAAATTTACCTGATTGGTTCCATGTGTATCGGTGGAATGCACATCAGGCTGAATATCAGTCGAATTATTATACAGAATATCGAACACATAATGGCTTTCATGCTCGTTTGCGCCGATGATCCGAGCATTAACCGGAACATGATTGGCTATAAGCGTATAGTCAACAATGCCTTTTTTAAGTCCAAAATATTTAGGCGAGTGACGGGAATTGATTGTATTAATCCGAGTCTCGAATTTCTGTCCATCACTACTGGAATGTATGACTTCATCAATATCGTAATATCTAAAGATTGGAAGCTTGGAAATAGCATTATTAACACGATCATTTGCCTCTTTTAAAGTTTCTAGGCGAATAAAATTATCTGACGTGTCATTAAGTAGAGAATAGCCAATATCTGAGATTTCACCCATCTTCCTCAATCCCATGTTGGTACCCCAAGCAATTATACATGCAACAAGGATTCGATCGTCTCTGGCTTGTTTTGCATAGCGTCCAAGGACGTGCTCAAAAGCTTCAACGAACTGGTAATCTTGGTTAACGAAATGCAAAACATTACTAATCTCAATTTGTTTCAATACATCAAAAAATGGATGATTCGTAGATTCAACATCACGAGTATATTGGAGTGTCCAACGACTACGTGATCCACGTTTTTTAATTTGAAGATGTTCATTCTCTCCTGCCGAAATGCGTCGGTTGACCTCTGCAATGCGAGATTCAAATCTCTGTTCAAGTTCGGCTAAATGATCCTTGATAGGTTGATTAAGGATGAATAGGCCAACGTCGGCTATCAGCTTATCTTTTTGTTGTCATTGCTGTTCATCTAATAAATCGTCTTCTAAACTGCGAAACCGTATACCCTCACGGCAAAAAATATCACCAGCTTCCAAACTGTTACGTAAGAGGTGATAGACCAAGAATTCATAGCGATCTACCAAAAGGGTTTTTTGCTCATCAACATTTTGTCTATAAAGATAACGTTTTATACTGTCCGATATGAATTGACTTGGCAAAATGTTAGGGGGATACTGTCCAAGAGGTCTGTTTTTAATAAAAGCCAGTTTCATGAAATTAATAGCTTCAACAAGTGGATCATTTGTCAAAGAAGATACAAAATCAACCATTAACAATATGGGTCTAAGGTGCCGTTTAAACGAGCGAGCCAACTTATCAACATGTTCCCATTGGAAGGCAGTTTCATCGAATTTTGCATCTGAAGCAATTTGATCGGCTACCGTCATGAGCTTTTTGCGCTCAAGAATAGAAAATGCTCTAGCTTGGATATCTTGGAAAGGCGTGTTAGTTGCGATACTATTATCAGTAAATATCTTAAGTACCTGACCAGCCTTTTTCATGTTTTGATTATTTTCTGTGTAACACTCATATACTCGTTCTTTAGCTGTGAATTTAGTTTCATCTACGAAACGTCTGATATTATAAATAAGGGTCTCAATTAGATTATCATGCGCTTGTTGATAATGATGGTAGATAAAACATAATAAATAAACGTAAACTATCCATTTATTCAGTCTTTTGAGTTTGTAAACAGAGTAATAGTCTACCAATGAAGAATAATATTTGACGCTTTCGTTGGAGATATTTAATTTTGGTAACAATCTTTGAATAATCTGGTATAAAGGTTGTATTTTTTTACATCGATCAATCTCACGTTTTATTTCGCTAACACTAAAATCTTTAGGTTCACGTCTGAGTTGGGTGATCTCGTACAAACCGGGTGAATCTTCTAAAAGTTGCTTTAACCGGAGTTTCTACTTTATCACATAAAACCGCATCAAAAGACACTTTTTTTGTAGGGTCTAATTAAAAATTAATTATGTTAACAGAAATTCCAAAAGTTTTAATACAAAATAGAGACATATAGAACTGACTTAATTATTGTTAGTATAATGAAAATTGAAACTTTTTCAATTATAGGGTCTAACCATATTGTATAAAATTAAACGCAGAAAAACGGTTACCTTCCCTATAGGAAAGTAACAAATCACATTAGTAATGATCAACGCCTAATATAAACAATTCAATATTGGGCGACAATAAGCCTTGAATAAGGCGAGGTCTACAACTTATTTAATTTTTTATTAGACTTCAAATTATCGTAGCCAAGAGCCTTCATTTTTCAACATCTTAGAAACTCCGGTTTAAAGCCTCAATATCAGATTGCTTCAAGTGGTCTTGCATTATTGCAGTTAATCGGTTTTGTTCATAGGTAAGCGCTTCACTTACCATTTTTTGCATAGAACTGTAACCAGGGGCCACAATTCGTTGTTCATATAAATAATGAATAATTTCACGGAAAATATAAACAGGTTTGCTGCATACTGCTACTGTTTTATGAGCTCTTAACATTATCTTTTGCCTTTCTTTGGCATCACAATCGCAGTAATCGAACAGTTCAAGAATCAAGTATTGTTGTTTTAATCGGGTAAACCTATTGATTTGATTTAGATCAGCGATTTTGCTGTTGTCGAAATGTTGCTCCAACACGTATTGCAGGTCCTCCATAACTTCATGGAGATCAAACGTGAAAAATTGGTGTTTGGCTTTAAAATATTCGAGTTGTAGAACAAAATAGACCTGGGATTTGATGGAGCGTAATGTCTGCAGCAATTCTTTCTCCGGTTGGGAGAGGGAAAAATAATTACTACGCTCTTCATTCGTAAAGTGTGGTCTGCTGTAAATAGCCTCTAATTCATCTTCACTGAGAATTTTTAGGCGTTTTTGTTCGGTAACACCCATAGTTCCTGCCTCTTATTCCTTACAGTAAGGGTATTAACGATCTAATTGTATTTCAAAAAGTATACTTTTTGCAAGAGGGTAATTTCTGCAGTTTTCGAGTATCATAAGTATAACATATTTAAATTTGAAACATTGCAATATGCTTGTATATATTTTGAAAGATATTTATAATTGTTATATGAAATTATTGTACAGGAGATATCCATGAGAAAATTTTTTTATGCAAGAGTTAGCAGCAAAGACCAATCTTTGGAAAGACAAATTTATGCTGCTAAAGAACTTGGAATTTATGATGAATGTATATTCATAGAAAAAGCAAGCGGTAAAGATTTTAAAAGACCAGAATACCAATTGTTAAAACGTATGCTCAGAAATGGAGATGTTCTATATATTAAATCGCTTGATAGACTGGGAAGAAATAAACAAATGATACTGGACGAGTGGCAAGAATTAATTCGAGTAAAAAAGATTGATATTATTGTTTTAGATATGCCTCTTCTTAACACCATGAAATATAAAGACTTGGAGGGTATTGAATCATTAATTTCTGATTTAATATTGCAGCTATTAAGTTATATGGCAGAAGATGAACGTAAAAGAATAAAAGAAAGGCAAGAGGAAGGTATTAAACTTGCAATTAGCAAGGGTGTTAAATTTGGTAGAAAGAAAATAGAGATTAATGA
>Ga0209540_10002567_pt1 | contig 12883 bp, 12 predicted proteins | sample BarGraIncu01121A_FD_184501 | JGI IMG/M metagenome (GOLD analysis project Ga0209540, IMG submission 184501) | Arctic peat soil microbial communities from Barrow, Alaska - Barrow Graham LP Incubations 011-21A (SPAdes) (version 2) | ecosystem: Environmental > Terrestrial > Soil > Wetlands > Peat... | reverse complement strand
TAGAACGAGCCCGCGCCGGCAGCTACCCCGACAGCATTATCGCCGACGTGGGACCGGAACGGCTGGCTCGCTATTTCGTTGAGGAGGATGGCGCCTACCGTATCAGCAAGACCATCCGTGACATGGTGGTGTTTGCCAAACAAGACGTGCTCAAAGACCCGCCCTTTTCGCGGCTCGACCTGATCAGTTGCCGCAATCTATTGATCTACCTGGATGGCGAAGCGCAGAAGAAGATCGTGCAGATGTTTCATTATGCGCTGAACCAGTGCGGCTATCTCTTCCTGGGCAACTCCGAGACGATCGGCAGGTCCCTGGATCTGTTTGCCGACGTGGACAAGAAGTGGCGGATCTATCAACGCCGAGACCTGGAAGCGACCCCCGCCGGCGTCGCTCCCCGCTGGGGCCCCCTGGCGCCCGCCGTCTCGGTGAGCCGGGCGCGTCCGGCGGGCGATCACGTGCCTAAGGGCAGTGTGCGCGACCTGACGGAGCGACTCTTGCTGGAAAGCTACATTCCGGCGAGCGTGCTGATCAACGCCGACTTTGACGTGCTCTACAGCCACGGACACACCGGCAAGTATCTGGAGCCGGCCAGCGGGGAAGCCAGTTTGAATCTGCTGCGCATGGCCCGCGAGGGGCTGCGCGTGGAATTGACCGTCGCGGTGCGTAAAGCCATCGCCCAGCAGGCGACCGTCCGCTACGACGGCTTGCACGTCAGGACCAATGGGGACACTGCCGTCGTGAATCTCATCGTCCAGCCGGTGACGAAGCCCGACGCCGCCCGGGGCTTGCTCATGGTAATCTTTGAGGACGTGACTCCGGCCGCTCGTCCTCCTGCGGAAGAGCCGGCGCTGGGTGACCCCGCCAGAGAGGAGTCGCGTGTCCTGGTACTGGAGCGGAAGCTGCGCGCCAAGGATGGGTACCTGCAGAGCACCATGGAGGAGCTCCAGACCGCCAACGAAGAGCTCAAGTCCGCCAACGAGGAGCTGCAGTCCGCCAACGAGGAATTGCAGTCCACCAACGAAGAAATGAACACTTCCAGGGAAGAGCTGCAATCGGTCAACGAGGAATTGGCCACGGTCAACACCGAGCTGCAGAAGAAAATCGAGGAAGTCGGCCGGGCGAACAACGATCTGAACAACCTGCTGGCGAGCACAGGCATCGGCACCCTTTTTGTGGACCACCAACTGCGCATCCAACGCTTCACGCCGGCGACGAGCCGCGTCATCAGCCTGATCCAGACCGACGTCGACCGGCCGGTGAGCGACATCGTGTCGCGGTTCCGGGACTATGATCGCCTGGCGCAGGACGTGCAGGAGGTGCTGGACACGCTGATTCCCAAGGAAGCCCTGGTCCAACACCAGAATGGGTTCTGGTACCAGTTGCGCATCCAGCCCTATCGCACCGTGGAAAATGTGATCGAGGGCGCGGTATTGACCTTTGTGGAGGTTACGCAACAGAAGCTATTGCAGATCGCGCTCGAGGAGAGCGAAGAGAAGCTGGCGCTCCTGTTCGAGCTTCTGCCCGTCGGCGTCTCCGTGCTCGACGCCGAAGGCAGGATCGTCCATGTGAACCCTGCCCTCGAAAAGATCTTGGGCATGTCCCGGACAGGCCTGCTCAGGGGCGATCACACCCGGCGCCCATATTTGAGGCCAGACGGCACGCCCATGCCGGTCGCAGAGGTTGCCAGCACACGGGCCGCGCAGGAGCAGCGGGCGGTGCACCATATCGAGACCGGCGTCATGAAGGAAGATGGCACACTGATCTGGACCGACATGAGCGCGGTGCCTGTCGCCCTGCCGGGTTGGAAAGTGGTGGTTGTGACTTTCGACCTTGCCGCAAGCAGGCCGGCCTGACAACACCCTGGGCAAGCAAGCCCGCGGGCATAGACACTTCGTCTAAGTGATCCGCGTCTGCTGGGATCTGTGAAGAGAGCCTGGAGGAGAGCGGTGGGGGAGAACGATCAGCATCAAGATGATTCGGCTGGCCTGCGCCGGCGAGCGGAGGTGCTGTGGCGCAAGCAATCCGCTGACCGGCGCAACACGTCGCACCATGGCGCAGATATCCCACTTGAGGAAGCCCTGAATCTGCTCCACGAGCTTGAGGTACACCAGATCGAGCTGGAGATGCAGAACGAGGAGTTGCGCTCCACGCAGGACGAACTCGCCGTCTCGCACGCCAGGTATTTCGACCTCTACGACCTGGCCCCGGTGGGTTATCTCACCCTCAGCGAAAAAGGGCTGATCCTGGAAGCCAATCTCGCCGCCGCCAACCTGTTGGGTCTGGAACGCAGCCAGTTCGTCAACCAGCCGGTGACACGCTTCATCGTTCCGGACGACCAGGACATTTACTACCTGCAGCGCAAACGGCTCTCGGCTACCCTACAACCTCAGGTATGCGAGCTGCGCATGCTGCGAGGCGGCCCCACCCCCCCGGCAGCGCCCACAGTTCACGGCCCCAGGGGTCTGGGACACCGGGCGGTGCGCTCTGGCGCAGCAGCAGTGCAGGCGGAGCCGGAGCAAGAGGCTGGTGGCCCGCTCTGGGTGCGCCTGCAGGCCACTGTCACGCAGAGCGGCGCAGACGCGCCAGTGTGGCGGGTAACGCTGAGCGATATTACCGAGCAGAAGCAGGCGCAGGACTCGCTGCGCGCTAGCGAGGCGCGCCTGCGAGCGCTGCTGACCAATGCGCCCGTCGTGCTGTTCGCCATAGACGGCGCGGGCATCGTAACGTTTGCCGACGGCCGGGGCTTGGCAGGCATGGGTTTCGCGCCGGAGGAGGTGCACGGGCGACCGGCCTATGACGTTTTCGCCGAGCAGCCCGTGATCCGCGCAGCGATTCAGCGCGCCCTGGCCGGCGAAGCGTTTACCCGAGTCGCGCAGATCGCCGGGATGTGGTTTGACATCCGCCTCCTCCCATTGCCAGAGCCGGACCAGCGGGTGGCAGGGGTCATAGGTGTGGCCATGGACGTCACCGCGCGCAAGCGGGCTGAAAATGCGCTCCAACAGGCTCACGACGACCTGGAGTTGAGGGTACAGGAGCGCACGGCTGAATTGAGGGCGGCGAACGAGGCGTTGCGGCAGAGCCGCGACCAGCTGCAATCGCTGACCAGACGCCTGGTGGATGCCCAGGAGAACGAGCGCGCGGCCATTGCTCGGGAGCTTCACGATGGGGCGGGCCAGGCCCTGACTGTTATGCTCCTGGACCTGGGCGCGCTGGCGCGCCAGACGGCTGACAATCCCGACACTGCGGCCAAAGTACAGGCATTGCAGGCGGCCGCCGATGGGTTGATGTCCGAACTACATACCCTGGCAGCCAATCTGCACCCGGCCACCCTTAACCGGTTAGGCCTGTTGGCTGCCGTGCGCCAGCATATCAGCAGCCTGCAAGACACAGCGGGCCTGCAGATCGTGGTAAAGGATGTTGAACTCGACGACAACTCTCTGTCGCCTGAGGTGAGAATTGCCGTCTATCGAGTCATCCAGGAGGCAGTGAACAACGCGATCCGCCATGCGCAGGCTCGTAACATCGGCGTCCTCCTGGCAATGCAGGAGAGTTGCCTGCGGGTCACGATCGAAGATGACGGTAGCGGCTTCAACCCAGAGACCCCGGATGAGGGCCAGCTGGGTTTATTGAGTATGCGTGAGCGGATAGAGATGCTGGGTGGCAGCCTGACGATTGAGAGCTCACCGGGAGCCGGTACGACGGTGTTTGTCGAAGTGCGGGTGTAGTGTCCAGGCAACGTAGGCTATGCCGGCGAGGTGACGTTGGACGTTGAGCAAATTCCTACCCGCGGTAGCCAGAACCGCTGCGGCTGCGAGCGCCGCCGCTCCGAGCGCCGTCGCTCCGAGCGCCGTCATAGCCGCCGCTCGTCTTGCGCTGATCCTGATAACAAGCAGAGCAGTAAACGGGGCGATACCCGCGGGGCTCGAAGGGGACTTTGGTTTGTTTTCCGCATTGGTGGCAGACCGCCGCGTACATCGGGTGCTCGCTGCGCCCGCTGCGCACGCTGCCGTCGCTGCGCACGCTATGCTCGCTGCTGCTGCCGGACAGAGTGCGGACACCACCGGCGATCATGCGCGCTGCCCGGCAGAAGGCGCACCGGCTGGGCTTGCTCTGCCCTCGGCGTGCATAAGATTGCTGTTCTCCGGCACTAAAGGTGAACTCCTGCCCGCATTCGCTACACGTGACAGTTGTGTCCTGCAATTGCAAGTCAATCTTAATCATGCTGGCTCCTTTGAATGAAAATAGTTGACGCTAGAAACGATTCGCCAGCGCGAGGGGCCAACAGGGGGGTCAGCGCCACAAAGGGACTGAAATCCACTGATTCGGCCGAGCTAGAGAAGGTTCGAGAAAGCTAATTATACCACGGCCCAGATTGTCGTATGTAGTTTCGATTACGGCCTTTCATCGCCATTTGTGTTAGTCTTACCTCACAAGTGGGATTGGTCCCTTGCAAATGTCTGTCCTCAGCCCAGGCCTGTCTTGCTTGGGCTCTTTTTTCGTTTCCCGCCGCACGCTGGAAACGCGCCGTCGTGCAGCTCGATCTTTGCTGTCACGCTACAGGTTGAAGGAGTTCCAACATGGAGTCAGAACGCTATCTCGGCACAGTCAAGTGGTTCAGTGCCGCAAAAGGCTACGGTTTTATCGCGCGCGAGGGTGGGGAAGACGTTTTCGTCCACCAGTCAGTAATCCAGACCGAAGGGTACAGGACGTTAGAAGAAGGGCAGCAGGTCCATTTCAGTATCGAGCAGGGCGCCAAGGGCTTGAAGGCTGCCAATGTCACCCTGCAGTAATCCCCTGCAGCCAGGGGATCATCCCCTGCTGCCGGGCGAACCCATCTTCCACCCGAAGTTCGGTTTTGGCACCGTCCATAGCCTGACGCGCCGCGATCGCATCCACCCGATCCATGAGCCTATATCTGCCGAGGCAGAGTTGGACCGCACTGAGGATTACTACGACATCCACCTCGCGGAGGGCGGGACGCTGCTGGTTCCGGTCAGTCGCGCAGAAAGGGTTGGGCTGCGCCGCCTGACCGACGGCATCGAGGCGGTCAAGGCCGGCTTGTGTTCTCCTGCCCAAAGCCTGCCCGCTAATTTCCGCGAACGAGCGGCCGTGCTGCGGATCCGCGAGCGCCTTGCCGAGCCTGCCGCGTTGGCCCATTCGGTGCGTGATATGCTGGCACAGAGTCGCGGACGCGCTCTTTCGACTGGCGAAAAGACGTGGCTCGACAAATCGTGCCAGCGCCTCAGCACTGAGGCGGCGCTGGTCGATCGCATCCCCATGTTCCAGGCTCGCGCTGCGATCCTGGAAGTCGTGCGCGCATTGAGCGTGCATTGAGGAATCCCATGCGCCTAGAAAGCGAGACCGGGCTAGCGGAGACGATGGCCCGGCTGCGGGCGGAAATGGCCGCCCGCGAGCAGACCTCGGCGGCATTGGCGGTCAAGAACGCCGAACTGTACGCTGAGATCCAACGCAGGCTGGCGGAGAGCGAGAGTTTCGGCCGTGTCCTGGTCAGCTTGCTCCAGAAGACCGTTCTGGAGCAAGTGCTGGACATCGTCTGCGCCGAGGCCCAGGGGTTGATCGGCGCGACCGGCAGCGCCATCTTGCTGCTGACAGACCAGGCCTGGCTGGAAGTCCGGCACCGCTTGGGCCAGCCGATGGCGTCAGTCGAGCGCCTGCCGGTGGACGGGTCATTGGCCGGCCTGGTGGTGCGCAAGGGTGCGCCGGTGCTGCTGAACGACCCTGCTGCTTCCGGGCAGGCACAGGTGTACCAGTGGCCGTCGGATCTCACCGCGCTCCTCGCCGTCCCACTGCATGGCAGTGACGGGGTGATCGGCGTACTGGACGTGGTCAACAAGCCCGGCGGCTTCAGCGAGGAAGACGTGCGCCTCATGTCAGTTTTCGCCAACCAGGCGGCCATGGCGATCGAACATGCCCGGCTGCAACGGCAGGCCGAGCAACTGGCGGTGCTGCAGGAACGCGAACGGCTGGCCCGCGAGCTACATGATTCGGTCACCCAATCGCTGTACAGCGTGAACCTGTATGCCCGCGCGGCCGCCCTGGCTTTGACGGCGGGCAAGCAGGAGAGCGTGGCCGGCTACTTGCACGAGCTGCAGGAGACCGCCCAGGAGGGCATGCGCGACATGCGGCTGCTCATCTTCCAGTTGCACCCCCCTGAGTTGGAGACGGAAGGGCTGGCAGCGGTTCTACAGGCACGCCTGGCAGCCGTCGAAGCGCGTGCCGGCTTGCAGACCGATTTCCGCGTCGAGGGAGAGCGCCGGCTGCCCATCGCGATCGAAGGGGAGCTCTACTGGATCGCGCAGGAGTCCCTCAACAACGTGCTCAAGCACGCGCAGGCGCAGCACGTGACCCTCCGCTTGCGCTACACTCCTACCAGCATCTCCCTTGAAGTGTCCGACGATGGCGTCGGCTTCGATCCGCTGGCCGTCCGACCCGAAGGGCGGGGCGGGGTGGGGCTGCGCAGCATCACCGAACGTGCGGCGCGCCTCGGCGGGACACTGGCCTGCGACAGCCGGCCGGGCGAAGGCACGCGGGTGAAGGTAGTGGTGACACTATGACTATAATTCGTGTCATGATTGCCGACGACCATGCCATCGTGCGCAAGGGCATCCACGCCCTGCTCTCTGAAGCCGACGGCTTCGAGGTGGTGGCAGAGGTGGGCGACGGGCAGGAAGCAGTCAGGCGCGCCGAGGAAACTCACCCCGACGTGATCCTGATGGATCTGCTGATGCCGGTGATGGATGGCATCGAGGCGACGCGGCAGATCACCGGCCGGCGCCCGGAAACACGCGTTCTGGTGCTGACCAGCTTCGCGGCAGACAACAAGGTGTTTCCGGCCATCAAAGCCGGGGCGGCGGGTTACCTGCTCAAAGACTCATCCCCTGACGAGCTCGTGCGGGCCATTCGCCAGGTGCATCGCGGCGAGCCTTCCCTCCATCCGGCCATCGCGCGCAAGCTGCTGCAAGAGGTCGCACACCCGGCTGAACTGGAACCCGCCCCCGAGGCGCTTACGGCGCGCGAAATGGCGGTCCTGCGCCTGATTTCCCAGGGCTTGAGCAACCAGGAAATCGCCGATCGGATCGCGGTCAGCGAGCCGACCGTGCGCGCTCATGTGAGCCGCATCCTGGGCAAGCTGCACCTGGCCAGCCGTACCCAGGCCGCGCTCTATGCCGTCCGCGAAGGGCTGACACCCGACGAGAGCCCCTTTGGGCAAGCGAGCACAGAAGGGGAGTAGACGCGCACTGCCGCTCGGTTTGCCAGTTGGGCCGGGTCGGCAATAGAATCCGGATGGTCTCCGTTCCGAATCTTCATTCGACCCATCTTGATCGAGCACCTGTTCAAGCTCCCCAGCCCGCCCAGCTTCTGCTGCCTGACGTGAGCTTTCTTCGGCTCGATGGCATCGCTATCGAGGATGAGCTCGTCATGATCTCCATCACATCGCAGCAAGCGGTTGCTTGCTGCCCGAACTGTGGACAGCAGTCTCGCGCTGGGCGGCTCAGTGCCGCCGGCGTCAACCGGACGAGCGGGCCGGTGGCGCCGCAAAATCACCAACTCGTATTGGCCGCACGCATCTCAACGGCGAAACCAACATCGCGGCTGCCCGTCGCCGCTTTGCCGCTCAGCCCTGGGCCGCACTAGCCCTCATCGGCATCGAGCGGAGAATTGAATGACCCGAACCCAATGATTAGTGCAACTAATGAAGACATTGTCGTAAACGCTAGGAAGTACACGGTACGTTGCATTACATTACGAGTCGCTTGATTGTGTAATGCTTATTAGCTAATTGTGCGAGTTTTGAGAGAAGGAGATGGACCGTTATGGCTAATCCTTGGCAGCACTTTCAACTTCCGTCTACCGGCAGTGCTTCAGTGAATGGCGGGATTACGGCGGTGTCACGCATTCCAGGGAGCATGGAAGTCTGGTGGATCGACGCAGATGGCTCGGTGCAGGGAGCTTTCTGGTACGATGGCGGGCAGTGGCAGCGCTACACTTTGGCCCCCGCCGGCAGTGCCTCAGTGAATGGCGGGATTGCCGCCGTATCGCGCATCCCGGGGAGCATGGAGATCTGGTGGATCGGCCCGAACGGCTCCGTGCAGGATGCGTTCTGGTACGATGGCGGGCAGTGGCAGCGCTTTGAGCTTGCCCCGGCCGGCAGTGCGTCAGCTAACAGCGGGATTGCCGCCATGTCGCGCATTCCGGGGAGCATGGAAGTGTGGTGGATCGGCCCGAACGGCTCCGTGCAGGATGCGTTCTGGTACGATGGCGGGCAGTGGCAGCGTTTCGAGCTTGCCCCGGCCGGCAGTGCGTCAGGTAACGGCAGAATTGCCGCCGTGTCGCGCATCCCGGGGAGCATGGAGATCTGGTGGATCGGCCCGAACGGCTCCGCGCAGGATGCGTTCTGGTACGATGGCGGGCAGTGGCAGCGCTTTGAGCTTGCCCCGGCCGGCAGTGCGTCAGCTAAAAGCGGGATTGCCGCCAGGTCGCGCATCCCGGGGAGCATGGAAGTGTGGTGGATCGGCCCGAACGGCTCCGCGCAGGATGCGTTCTGGTACGATGGCGGGCAGTGGCAGCGTTTCGAGCTTGCCCCGGCCGGCAGTGCGTCGGGTAACGGCGGGATTGCGGCCGTGTCGCGCATCCCGGGGAGCATGGAGATCTGGTGGATCGGCCCGAACGGCTCCGTGCAGGATGCGTTCTGGTACGACACTCCAGCGCCCATGCCGACCGTGCTCGATTTCGACTTCAATCCCATCGTGTTTGATGGTGGGGTGCCAGTGGGTGGCAGTTCCCACCTGACTATCCGTCAAGACGGCACTTACACCTTCTCGGGCCACTTTCACGATTCCGGCGCAACTGAGTACAACGTGTCCCTGGTTTGGGCTGTCAAGGATTCCCAAAACATGGTATACACGTTCCAGCACAATGGACATGTCGCGGGCACCTTCGAGTCTGGCTCGCGCGATGATGACTGGACCAATGACGGTCAGAACAACGCCATTGCGCAAAACTGGGCGCATCTCGCCTCCGGCGCCTCTGGAACCGCTCGAGCTGCCGCAAATATCGACCTGGTGAATCTGACCAACAGTCTCATTGGGACTCTTGGCACGGTGCTCGGTATTGTCGCCATCGTGATCGCTTGACAGGACTCGGGTGTGGGCATGGGAGCGGCGGCCGAGGCGCGTAGGGGGCGCGCGCCACCGCTCCAACCGGCCCGCCGCCCACCACCTCGTTCCAGCCGACCCGGCCACCGCGCGGTCGGGAGCATTAGACGTCAGCCCGGCGGGGAGAGGAACCGGAGGTCATCGGACCTCCGGTTTGTTTTGTTCCGCTGGCGATTACCGCATCATCTGGCAAGCCAAGGCGTATCAGATGGCGCTGCGTCGCTACCTGCACCTCTGTCGGCAGTACCGCAACTCGCAACCCAAAGCCCTGAAAACACTCCACGCTTTCCCGTTTGACAGCCTCCGATGCCCTGAATAAAATACGCCGGCAGGTTGGTAACCTCACCAACCTGTGCGCCGGTTCTCAGCCCCTCTCCTCTGTTGGCTGCCGCGCCCCATCTCTTACTCATGCATCGAAGGAGATGCCAGCATGTCCTCCTGTCACTCGTCGCGTTCCCACGCCGTTTCTTCGGCCCCGGCGATAGCCTCGTCATCGACCCGACCGGCGCGCGCGTCGTCACTCTGGTGGACAGTGATTGCACCACCTGCGATCTCTACCTGGTGCTGCTCGGCGGACCTGGCACGGCCGCCGAGCAGCTCAACCGCCCGTTGCCCTCCGGTGCAGGGATCGACTCTTTCAGCTACACGTGGGACGGCCGGCGGGTGGTCTACATCGCCGACCAGGAAGTGGCGGGCAAGCAAGAGCTGTATGCCGTCGACGACTCGGGCTGGTCGCTCGTACCGCGGCTGTGGCTGCCGATAACGCTGAAGTAGCGACACGGCAAAGGCGCGTTTTCAAACCCCGTTTTTAGCCCGGCGAGGGCGCCGCGTGTCTTGGGGCGAGGCGAGCGGCTGCCTTCGCCGGGCGGGTTTGAAAACAGCCCTCGAGAATGCAGCGAGATGCAGCCACTGGGCCGTCCATTTGGGGCGGCCTTTTGTATTGCTCAGCCTAGAAAACGTAATTTTAATTCCTCTTGAATTCGATGCTATACTGCTCCAGTAGGTCATATTGACCTATTGTCATATTGACCTGTTGGAGGTGGGCATGCAAACTATCAGCGTCGGTGAGGCCAAGAGCAGGTTTTCGGAGCTGATTTCGCGCACAGCAGCCGGCGAACGGTTCCTGATCCAGCGTAGACAGCGGCCCGTGGCGGTCTTGATCAGCGCGCCCGAACTGGAGCGGCTGGAACGGGCCTCGCGGGCAGCCCGGCGGCTGGCGCTGGCGCTCGGGCAAGATGCGGAGTTGATACTCCGGGTCGACGCGCAAGAGATCCATCCCGCTATGGCGGCCTTTGGCCTGTGGCGGGATGAGGAAGACCTCGCTGCTTTGGCAGAAGAGACCCTCGCGAACCGTGAGGCGCAGGAAGCCCCGCCGAGCGTGGATCTATGAAGATCGTGGATCTATGAAGATCCTCGACAGCGATCATTGTATCGCCTTACTAAGGGGTAAACTGGATCTGAGGGAGCGGGTTTCTGCGCTCGAGGAGTTAGCCATCACTGCAATCAGCGTTGGCGAGCTGGCGCACGGAGCGCACAAGTCGGCGCGGGCAGCGGAGAACCTGGCGCGGCTGGACGTCCTCCTCGCTACTCTAACGGTGCTCCCGTATGACGAGCTGGCGGCGCGCCAATTCGGCGCGCTGAAAGCCGGCCTGGAGAGCTCGGGCCGGCGACTGAGCGATTTGGACTTGCAGATCGCGGCCATAGTCTTGCAGCACGGGGCGCCTCTCATCTCCCACAATCGGCAACACTTCGAGCGCGTGCCGGAGCTTGTGCTCGAAGACTGGCTAGAATAGAACCCCTACGATGCAATGCTGTAAACAGAATCATCTCTTGCTTTCCACCACATCCACCCGGCTCCCGCGATCAGCAGGCTGACAAGCGCACAGATAAGCAGGGCGATGGGAGCCCCGCAGAGAGCTGACAGCCAGCCACCCAGCATATATCCCAGCGGGAGGCTTCCGTCGAAGCAGAGCACATAGATGCTCATCACGCGCCCGCGCAGGTGATCCGGGGCAAGCATTTGGAGCATGGTCGTCGCGCCAACGGCAAAAGCGGTCTCCGCAAAGCCAACGGCCGCGATCAGCGCCAGTGACAGGAGATAAAGGCGCGAGACCGCAAACACCGCTTCCAACACAGCAAAGACCAACATGCCGATCAGCACGTGACGAACCGTTGGCTTTTGGTTGCGCCAGGCCAGCCACAGCGCCGCGATCAACGCGCCAAGGCCGCTTGCGGCAGAGAGAAAGCCAAAGCCCACTGCCCCGGCCTGCAGCACGCCGGTCGCGAAGAGCGGGAGCACGACGTTGAAATTCGAGCCGAAGAGCAAAACCAGGCCCACCACGAGGATGACGAACGCAAGCGCGGGCGTCTTCCAGACATAGTCTACGCCCTCGCGCAAGCTATGCCAGGTGTTCTTGCGTTCGCCCACGGCCCCCGGTTGCTGTAGTTGGGCGTGCAGCTCGTGCAGTTCCTGCCTTCTCATCAGCGCCAGGCTGATAAGAACCGGGATGAAGCTGAGCCCGTTGAGCAGAAAGAGCATGGTGACGGAGCTTGCGCCGATAATGATGCCCCCAAGACCGGGCCCCACGATGCGCGCCAGGTTAATCAGCGAGGAGTTTAAGGCCATGGCATTGGGCAGGTCCTCGCGTCCGACCATCTCGACCACAAACGCCTGCCGCGTTGGCCGATCCAGGCTGTTCGTAAGCCCCAACAGCATGGCCAGAACATATAAATGCCAGAGCTGCATGGCGCCGGTCGCGATCAGTGCCCAGAGGAGCAGGGCCTGGAGCATGGCCAGCGATTGAGTCACGAGCAAGACGCGCCGCTTGGGCCAGCGATCGGCAAAGACCCCGCCGAAGAGCGAGAAGAGTAGTATCGGCAGAGCTTGCAGCGCGCCCACCAGCCCGAGCTGCCAGGCGCTGTGGGTAACCTGCAGCACCAGCCAGGCTTGTCCGATGCTCTGCATCCAGGAGCCGATCAGCGAGATCATCTGGCCAAACCAGAAAAGACGATAATTGCGCTGACGGAATGATGTCAAGGCTCGCAGCAGGCCGCTTATCATGTCTGTGGTCGATTTCTCGTGTTTGTTGGGAGGCGTTTCCCAGAATCCTCTGCGGATGCAAAGGGCCGGTATTGTAGCACCGATCCTTTGCTGAAGACGAACGGCCGGCGACGATCCGCGACGATGCCAAATTCGGATAGGTGCTGGTGCGTTGCTTGTCGTCTACCTTGATCTTGACGCCGTTTGGAATTGGACGTAGAAGAAAGTTCGGCGCCGGTCACGCTCGTCGGGGTTCGGTTGGGCTCTCCTGATCATCCTCCTATTCTTCACGGCGATTTTGCGGCTCGAGATCGCCTGGCTGATCGCGACACTGTTCGTCGTCGGCATGGCCTGCCTGATCAGCGGGCTGATCGCCTTCATCATTGACATCAACCTGTCGCTGGCTGCACTTACGCTGGAGCTCAGGGCGGTCGGGTTCACCAAGTGCTGACTCATCCCCGTCAACGCAAAGTGGTCCCCTCGCCGCCCGCGCGCGTCCTGCCGGGCCGTCATCCGGCCCCGGCTTCTACCGCATCGCCCAGGTCGATGGCCGCGTTCTGACGCGGTAACCCGGTTTCGGTATCAGGCAGGTGGGCTTGGGGGGTGCAGCTTGCAGGGAAGCGATCGGCGATCTGAGTGCGACTATAGACGATCCCACCGGCTGGGG
>Ga0209540_10002566_pt1 | contig 12888 bp, 15 predicted proteins | sample BarGraIncu01121A_FD_184501 | JGI IMG/M metagenome (GOLD analysis project Ga0209540, IMG submission 184501) | Arctic peat soil microbial communities from Barrow, Alaska - Barrow Graham LP Incubations 011-21A (SPAdes) (version 2) | ecosystem: Environmental > Terrestrial > Soil > Wetlands > Peat... | reverse complement strand
CAAAATCATAATTATATAAATTTTTTTCATCAGTTGTGTGTTTTTCGCGTTTAGTTTCTACCCATATTTTAGTATCAATTATTGGGAAAAAAGTAGTGGCCTGGTCAAAGATTTCGTCAACTTCAGTAGCATATATTTTGTCTACACTATCCATCGATAAATTAAAAATTTGCGCACCACCGATAACAAAAATATCATCATCGCCAACCAAATCATAGGCAGACTGAAGGTTATTAACAATTTCAATGCCATCCACATTTTTGTAATCACGAGAAATTACGATATTCCTACGGCCAGGAAGTGGTTTTCCTATTGATTCAAAAGTTTTTCGTCCCATAATAATCGGACTACCGTTTGTTATGTTCTTGAAATTTTGTAAATCAGCTGGCAAATCACGCTGCCACAGCAAATCGTTATCTGCGCCAATTCCAAATTTTTTATCATATGCAACAACTATTGCTTTCATTTATTTATAATATCACAATAAATATTTACAAATAGCCAGTTACGCCTCATAATAAAACCTATTACAAACGAAAGAGGTTCTAAATGACTGACACTAACACGCAAGCCGACGGTTACTATGATGAAGATGCAAAATCACCAAAAGAAGATTTTGATCTAAGTTTCCTCGATGATGAATCCGAAGAATAAATTACGAGTAGCACTCGTAGTCCCGCACATCTTTTTACACCGAGACATTTTACCAAATGTCATCTTTTCGCCTGGTAAATTAGCACTGGAACTTGCAAATAATTTATCAAATAATAATGTTGATGTAACTTTGTTTTCTCCAGGCCCAGTCGAAGTTTGTGTCCCAAATGTCAACGCTGATTTGAGTTACTTTGAGGCAGAACTGGCGCTCAGAGGCGATACATATTTAGATTTACTTAAAAAACACCCGTTTATATTCGTTTCCCTAGCGCGCCAAGTCCAATCAGAGATTATTGCCAGTGCCTACGCAGCTGCTAACAATGACGAGTTTGATATAGTGCATATTTATACTAACGAAGAAGATATTGCACTCCCTTTTGCGAAACTTTGCAATAAACCAGTTGTATTTACACATCACGACCCATTTAATTTTTATATCAAATACAAAAATAACTTTCCAAAATACAAAGACCTTAACTGGATATCATTTTCACTAGCCCAAAGGTTAGGTATGCCAGAAAATTCACATTGGGTGGCTAATATTTATCATGGCCTAAATGCCAGTAACTTTAAAATTATTTCACAACCTGAAAATAATTATATTGCCTACCTGGGAAGAATTATCGAACCAAAAGGCGTTAATTTGGCAATTAGCGCCGTTAGAGAATATAACAAAACCGCAGATAAACCAATAAAGCTAAAAATTGCCGGCAAACACTACTCTGATGAGGATAAAGATAACTATTGGAAAACTAAAATTGAATGCGAGTTAGACGAAATAATTGAATATGTTGGTTTTATAAAAAATAACAAGGAGAAGAACATTTTCTTAGGTAATGCCAAAGCCTTGATTATTCCATCAATATTCGATGAACCATTTGGAATGGTTATGATTGAATCACTTGCTTGTGGCACTCCTATAATTGGCCTTAGCAGTGGCGCAATTCCTGAAATCGTAAATGTCGATAATGGGATTTTAGTTGATAAATCCGAAAACATTGAGGATACAATAATAAACTTATCGAAGGCGATTAACGATATTAAAAATATTAACCGGCTAAATTGTCGAAAAGATTTTGAAAATAGATTTTCACTTGAGATCATGTGCCAAAATTACGCAAACACTTACCGTAATCTTATAGAATAACTAGTGGCGCTTTTATATGAGGGTGTGACTCATAATTTAATAGTTCAAATTGATCAATATTAAAGCTATCAATATCAGCAATCTCACCATTGATATTTAGTTTTGGAAATGGCATAGGAGTTCGTTTCAGCTGTTCCTTAGCTTGTTCGATATGATTAGTATATAGATGCGCGTTGCCGATTGATACCACCAGTTCGCGGGCCTCTAAACCAGTAACTTTTGCAACCATTTGTAACAACATCGCATATTGAGCGATATTAAAGGGAAGACCAAGAAAGACGTCCGACGAACGTTGATATAATTGTAATCGTAATTTTCCTTTAGTCACATCAAAATGAAACATCGTGTGACACGGTGGAAGCCGCATTTCATCCAAATCAGCTGGATTCCAGGCACTAACAATAATCGCTTTAGAATCTGGATTATTTTTAATCTGATCGATTGCCCATGCTAATTGGTCAATCTCACCACCATGTGGATTCTGCCAATGACGCCACTGAACGCCGTAAACAGGACCAAGGTCAAGATTTTTATCGGCAAAATCATCCCAATAGTGAATTTTATGGTCCTGAAGATATTTAATATTCGAAGTCCCAGACACAAACCATAAAAGTTCGTGCGCAAGTATTGGAAATGGCATTTTTTTAGTAGTTAAAATAGGGAAGCCATATCTGAGGTCGAACTTCATTTGATATCCAAAAATCGACTTTATCGGATGGATTCCACGTGTTGGTTTTGTCTTCCCATCTTTTAAAATCTTTGCGAGCAATTCTAAATATTGATATTCTGGGTGCATCTTAACCTCCATTTTTTAACATTTCATCAACATTTATTAAGCGCGTTACCTTTTTACCAGCTTTTTCCAGTAGGGCAACGGCGTAGCCTTTGGAATGATCGAGCGTATAAACAATTTCTTTAATATCAGATTCGCAGAGCATTCGCGCGCAAGTCGGACAGGGTAACAAATTAATAAATATAGTAGTTTCAGCAAGGTCAATTTTATCTTGGCTAGACCTTACAATCATCATAATCTCAGCATGGATTGCATCATAATAATTCAAATCACCAGGAGGAGACAGATGTCGTTCTCGCTCTGCACCAAAATGCCAAGCAAACGTTTGATAAGGGACTACTTTATTAAATGATGTCATTATTAATTTGTATTTATCACCAACTTTCTTACCAACCGCTACACCAGTTTGGTGAGAACCATCAAACGAATTAATTGCCGATTGATTTGCAACCTCTAGCATCTGGACATCAGATAATAATTCATTAGTATCCTTATTTTCTATATGAAAATCATTTGCAAACCTTTTTGCCTCATCTTCATCAACAAATGGCGATATGAATTTGAAATCAATTTTATTCGATACTAATGTGTAATATTCAGGTCTAGTGTGAAAAGAGTGATGCCACGACCCGTTGACCAGTAAAGCTGATTTAAATTTCGCTTTTTCGAGTATATGATTGATATCAGATTGATTGTATTTCAGAATGATAATTTTATGAGGACTCGATGATTTATTGACTTTACTAATTAATTCATTAGCGCTATCAATTTGTAGTGTTTTAAATTGCGGCTGGTTATTAAAACCGTCAATATACAATTCTTTTGCACTGCCAATTACAATATTGCCAACAGGTAAGTACTCTTTAACTATTTGAGTTAATCGTTTTTTAGACATTTCTCTCGGCGCTACAATAAAAATCGCATTTAACGCTTTAAACGCTTTTTTGCTACCAAAAGCTAAATCTGACCAATCTAAATCATAGCTATTCATCTTGGTATTTATCCGCAAAACGCTTGGCGAGTTTTTCAATATTAGATTTTTTAGCTTTATAAAGCTCAGTATTTTCAATTGGAGTATTTTTTAACTGGCGATAATTCCACTGGTTTAAATCAGGTGAATCAAACGGTATACAGTGAAAATGCAAATGATTGACAGTGCTTTGCGAGCCAGTACCATCTTTTTGGATAATCTGAATTCCCTTGATTCCATAAATATCACGAATCATCTTTTTCGCAATGTACATCATTTTTCGCATAGTTTCCCACTCAGATTTCGATAGTTCTTTGACCGAACGGATATGGCGACGGGGGATAATCAAAACGTGTCCGTCTATATAGGCAAAAAGTTGAACCACCAGAGTAACATCATTCTCTTCATAAACAATATATTTTTCGTTTAAGTGGCAAAAAACACATTCATCGGTACTTTTCCAGATATTATCATAATCACCAGTTATTCTAGCATCGCGATAATATTCTTGTTTTTTGCGGCTTTCGTCGTCCATTATTTTTCTTTTAAAGGCTCTTTACGATATTGCATAAAGTCTTTTAAAACTTCACTTAAATGACCGCCGATGGCACGTTGCAGAATTTGAGTAGTCGAAATCGAAGTTGATTGTCGATCAACAACAATCACTTCGCCACCGTATTTAATAACAGTTTTGTATTCACGTGATTCCTTGTAATTATCAGTCCAGTCTTCTTTGACAGTGATATAAACATCAGGTTTTAACAGTCCAAGTGATGGCTGGCAACTTGGTTCAGGCAAAATAGTAACAAAATCAACAGATTTTAGAAAAGTCAGCATTTCAGCGCGAATCTTTTCATCAAGGATTGGTTTATTTGGGCCCTTTACTTGCTTAATCGCGTTGTTACTACTAACGCCAACCACTAAAACATCACCCATTTCCTTTGACTTTTCCAAATAACGACATTGCCCAGCATGAATCAAATCCCATGACCCAGCGGTAAAAACAACTTTTTTACCTTTTTCTCTTAATTTTTCACCCAAAAGCATTAAATCACTCTGCGAAATAAGCCGCTTCTTCCAATCAGTCATAACCTCAAAACCCTCTTTCTTTTACACATATTTTATCACACCACATTTAATGAGTATATCTTTAGTTCTGATAAAATGTTCATTTTGTTCCAAAAATTCATATGGATTATGTCTTAAAAACTTGTAAAAATCATACATTAAGAACATAACGACAAATTTACTACGGATTGCATTGTCGCCAATATCTTTATTCAACCCGCGTTTTTGATATCCAGAATATACGAAGTATTTATAAACTTTTTCATTAGTTTTATATTTACAATCAACTAATAAAAAGGCGAGTGTTCGGGCAATATCAACCACGCAATGACCAATAACGGTTTTTTCAAAATCAATAATTCCAGAGATTTCCTTATCAATAAACAATACATTTCCTCTGACAAAATCCATGTGTAAAGCTTGCTGGCCGGGTAATAATTTCATTCTTTCTAGTAATTTTATTAATTGTTTCAAGACGTCAATATTTATTTTCAAGTGTAATTTGTCGCTAATTGCATAATTTATTTCCAAATCATTAAAATAAGTTACCATTCGATTAACAATACCCAGATATTCATCATAGACTGATGGTAATTTATCAGTCGATTTACTAGCCATAATAAAGTGCATATCACTCATTTTGGCACCCAAAGTTTTAATATGTTCCATACTATAGGCTTCCCAAGATATTGTCTTGCCAGGCAAATAATTATAAACAGCAGCATAAACAACTTGGTCATTCGACTTTAGTTGAATAATGCGCGAATAAATTCGTCGTCGAACAGGCATACCTTTTTTCCAAAGATATTCCGAAACATCATCAGCCCGATTAGCTCGGTCAACTATCCCTGGCTCGCGTTTAAAAAAAGTCACATTTATCATCTGATCATCATTGGTCAAAACAGGCCAAATCTCATTACGGTATCCTTTTTGACAATCAAAAATCTGCTGGTGATTTATTTCATAAGCACTTAATACGTTTAACAAAACAGATTCATACATATAAAATTAGTTTAATTGTTTAGCCGTAATCAGTAAAGCTACAACCCAATTAATTGACAACAGATAGGGGATTTGCTATACTCCCCTGTAGACAAAACCAAAGACAGTAGCAGTGGCAACACTTAATCGGCTACCGAGGATTATGTAAACAAATACATTATTCAAAACCAGTCTTTGGCGATGCGAGGTCCAAAGACTTTTTCTTTTGCCCGAGCATCTGCCGTCTGGAACATTTACAATCTGGTCGAATAAAAATATTTAACAACTAAAGGGGGATTTTTATGGCAATATCACGCGATAAAAAGAATACTTTGGTTGCAGAATTAGCTGAATTATTTGCAAGCGCAAAAGGTTCTGCAGGTGCAACCTACACGAATCTAACTGTTGCTGATATGCAAGAACTTCGTGCTGCCGCTCGTGAAAACGACGTCGTAATTAAGGTTGCTAAAAACCGCCTTATCCGAGTCGCACTTGGACAGAACGAAAAGTTCAAAGCTGCTGACACTAGCTTATTAACTGGTCAATTAGTCTACGCTTTTTCGAGCGAAGATGAAGTTGCTCCAGCACAAGTTATTGCCAAATTTGCCAAAACACACCCAGCTTTAAAACTGGTTGCTGGTTTTGACGGATCAGGTGCATCACTTGACACGGCTACTGTTACAGCAATCGCTGCACTTCCAACCAAGGATCAACTCCGCGGTCAAGTTGTCAGCGTTATTGCAGCACCACTTACAGGATTCCTACGAGTTGCCAATGGCACACAACGTGGTTTCGCTCAAGTGCTTTCACAACGTGCTGAATCAATCTAATTTTGTAACCATTTAATTAATAAAACACTCTTGAAATCGGAGATAATTAGAACCTTTTCGAAAAAGACATAGCGAGAGCCCATGGATTTACATCGCTAATCCGTGAAATCCGTGGCGCGAAGCTCCGTCTTTAGAGAAAATGGTGATAAATTATCTTTTATCAAACAGAGTATTAGGAGAATATAATCATGGCTGAAGAAATCAAGCTATCTGCTGCACAAGCAAAAATCGTTGAAGGACTCAACAAACTATCCGCTCTAGAATTGAGCCAAATCGTTAAACACCTAGAAGAAGAATGGGGCGTAAGCGCTGCTGCACCTGCTGCCGCTGTTGCCGTTGCCGCTGATGCTGCACCTGCTGCTGACGAGAAAACTGAATTTACAGTTACTCTAAAAGAAGCTGGTAACCAAAAAGTTGCTGTCATCAAAGCAGTAAAAGAAATCACAGGCCTAGGTCTTGGCGAAGCAAAAGCAATCGTTGACGGTGTTCCTTCACCAGTCAAAGAAAAAGTAAACAAAGAAGAAGCCGAAGCTGCCAAGAAACTTCTTGAAGCTGCTGGCGCAACCGTAGAACTTGCTTAATTTAATCTAGCAAATATTCGACCATTTTGTAAACAACCGCTTAGTACCGTTCTGATTTCAGAGCGGTATTTTGTTTTAATAAAATATACAACGCTTTTGCATTCTAAGCATAAAATCATGTGGAAAATCGGTAAATTTCATATATTGACCAAATCATGCTCTAATTGACATTTATTTCTAATTATGATAGAACTGTATTAGTTGGCCATATTCAATATATAGTTAAAAGTAGCTTAAAAAATCAAATTATTACAGTGCACGTCTAAAGTTGAGTATTTTTTCCCTTGTGGAGTAATTTACCTAGTAACTAAAATAATAGTTACTAGGTAAATTACTCCAACCATAACCGTTAGGAGTAATTAAAAATACCCTATAGGGAGGAAAGAGGAAATGAAATGCTAAAAAGATTGTGTAAAAATTTAGTAAGATTAGTATTGCTTACAATTGGACATTGGAATAAGAAGGCTGACAGAGAGAAACATTCCAATAAGACCGACTTTGAAGATTCTCAAGATGATGATTTATCCTATATTGAAAGTATCTTAGCATATGCGTTTGTTAATATAGATAATTTAAATTTAGGAAAAAACAAACCCCTGTTTAACCCCGAAGTCGTAGACGATATTGAAAAAGTTGCAAAATCAGCGTTTTTTTATGAATTAAAGTATTCGAGTGAAAACACCAGGCAACATTCATCAATTTGTGCTATAAGATATATTATCAACAGTGCAAAATCAAATACCTGGGGATTCGACCCAAAAGATAAAGTACATAAAGCCAAATTTGATAAAATTACTGAAGAATTGTTAATCTTTTCAAAACAAAATTATAAGAAAAGAACGATAATACTTGCAAGAATTTAACAATTATAAAGGGGAATATGCAAAACTTGCAGATTCCCTTTTACTTTTAGACGTGCACTTTTGTAATAATTTGACTTTTCAATAAGTTCCAATTGACATTATATTTTATTATGATAATATACAGACAATTAGCTATATTTTAAACAAATAAAGCCAATGGTCATTAAAAATCAGATTATTACAGTGCACGTCATAACCAAATATTTTATATATGGAAGCAGAACTTTAGCAAACTTTAATTTCCCAAGCTTTGTTAAAATTCTGCTTTCAGAACTATTAAGCTGCAAAATTTGTTCTAGCAGAAAATATGAGTATGAGGTGATAAAATGGAAGCCATTATCGTTGAGATTAAAACCTCGGTAACATTGTTTAAAAAGAAGGCAAATGCTGTGCTTCTTTTCCTAATATTAATTGTTTATTTATTTATTTTTGTTTCATCTCAAAATTTTATAGATAAAATCGAAAAAAAGATATGAATAAACAATATATTTACAAGGGATTTATTCATTTATAAATCCCTTCCGGATTTTTATCCGTAGACGTGCACTTTTGTAATAATTTGATTTTCATGAATTACGATATCTATTTATATTCTTACATAAATTTGACATATAAATTGTATTATGATAACGTACAGATTAGTTAGTTGCTAAATTATTCAGCTAATTTGAAATTTTAAAAATCAAATTGTTACAGTGCATGTCTAGGTATTTATTTTCGTTTTAAGTAACAAGTCTTTGTCTCTGTTCAGAAGTAGCACGCTAGCTCACCTAATTTAGGTAAGTTAACGGCTGCTCCTGATTTTATCTTGAGTGGCCAATCTGGTTATCTAATATTTTTATAGAAATTAGATAACTCAAAATAAAAAGGAGAAGAAAATGGAAAAGAAAATGAATTCTAGAAAATTCAATGTGATTTTGGTTAGTTTATTGATTATTGCAATATTTATTAGTGTAGCTTATTCCAGCTATGTATTAGGTTCTTTATCTAATTTCTTAAACTAATAAATGCGCGAAGAAATATAATTCCGCGCATTAAATTACTTGAACACATGACATATTATCTATTTGAATATTTAACCATTCAAAATTTTGTCAAAGTAGACGTGCACTATTGTAATAATTTGATTTTTAATATAATTTTTTAAATGTCAACAAAAACATCTATCTGGTTGACAAGAGTTGTGTTTGTTGATATATATAGAAGTAATATAACTACAAAAATAGACAAAAGGAAATTGCGAGTTACCATGTCTGAATTACCCGAGAAACAAGTAAAGCGTTTACACGCACTAATCCAAGAAGCAGAAACTAATCTAGCTGCGGCTAAAGAGCTGCTAATTAGTATTATTGGTGATGATGGCGTTGCTATCACACCACGATCTAGTAACCCAGAGGATGCTAGAGGCAAAGTCATTGAAGGCGTCTTTGATGGCCAAAAGATGGCTGGTCCTGACGGAAAAGAATACCCAGTACCAACAAATTACGCTAGTAAGTCAAAATTAGTCGAAGGTGATATCCTAAAACTAACTATCACTGATGACGGCGGATTTATTTATAAACAGATTGGTCCAATAGAACGCAAGCAAATTATTGGTACATTAGTCCAACATGACGGCGCATATTATGTCGAAGTTGGCGGACGTGAATACCGAATTTTGCTAGCTAGTGTTACTTATTTCAGAATTAATGTTGGCGACCAAGTTGCAATCATCGTTCCTGCTGACAATCCGGACGCTATATGGGCAGCTGTCGAAACCGCACTTTAAACTTACAGATCTTTCAATAATACCCGCATTAATTTGCGGGTATTATGTACTTGAAATGTATAAACAGTAGCGTTATCATTAAAATATCACATGAGGTGAAAACAAAAAACGGTAAAAAATACGGCATTATGCGCCAAATAAATGCGTATAATCATAGTAGAACATGAGGGAATAGGGGAGTTTAAACAATGTCAAAAGCATTGTACCGAAAATATCGTAGCAAATCACTTGAGGAAGTGATTGGCCAAAAACACATTACTGACATTTTGGCACGTGCCGTCTCGCAAGGGCATGTGTCGCATGCATATTTACTAACTGGCCCTAGAGGTGTTGGTAAGACTTCAGTAGCCCGAATTTTAGCTTATGAAATAAATGGCTTGCCATACGATGAAAATACTACCAATCTAGATATTATTGAAATTGACGCCGCTAGCAATAATGGCGTCGAAGACGTTCGTGATTTACGCGAAAAAGTCCAAATTGCTCCAGTTTCGGCTAAAAAGAAAGTCTACATAATCGATGAAGTTCACATGTTATCGAAAGCCGCCTTTAATGCGCTACTGAAAACGCTTGAAGAGCCGCCAGAACACGTTGTCTTTATTTTGGCGACAACTAACGCCGAAAAACTACCAGCAACTATCATTAGCCGTACGCAACGTTACGGTTTTCGTCCGATTACAATTCAGGATGCGATTAAACACTTGTCGTATATCGCAAAACAAGAAAATATCATGATTACCGACGATGCGTTGCAATTAATTGCCGAAAGAAGCGATGGCAGTTTTCGCGATAGCATTAGTTTGCTTGACCAGCTATCGAGCCTAGTTGAAACTGACGATAAAAACCAAATTACCGCAAAACTAATCGAGGAAACACTTGGACTTGCACCAAATGAGATGATAGACCAATTACTTGAAGCAGTCGAAACCAAAAACCTTAACCAAGTTATTGAAATTTTAAACCGTTCATTTGATGAAGGTATTAGCACTACAATTTTAACAGCACAGCTAACTGATAGTATTCGTAATATGATTGCCGAAAAGCCACAATTACTAACGTTACTTGATTCCTTGATTGATGTTAACAAAAGCTCACAACCACAACTAAAATTGCTGAGTGTACTTGGCCAATCCGCAGCCCCAAAACAAGCCTCAAAAACCATTGCGCTTGCAGCTCCAGTACGTGAAGTTAGCGCAACTATAGCCGAATTAGAAAAGCAAGCTGTTAAAAAACAACCGAGTGAGTCAGATATTCAAAAAGTTGCAAAAAAGTCGGAAATTATCAACAATCTACCGTCTTCAAAAACGGGAACGGCAAAACCAACCACTAAGACCAAACCATCTGAAGTAAAAATTGAAGGTTTTGACTGGAATAAACTAATTGATCATATTCACCAGCATTATATCGCACTTTATAGCGTAATATCAAAGTGTAATTATGAGTTGAACGGTGACGTTTTAACTATTTATACCTGTAATAAATTCTACAAAAAGAAGCTTGATGACACAAAATACAGCCCACTTCTTAGCAAATGTTTGCAAGATGTCGGTGTTTTTGGACTAGAAATTAATACGATTGCAACTGCTCCGCCGCCAAAGGATAGTCAAGCGGCCGCAATTGCTGCTATGATGGGTGGAGGAGAAGAGGTCTCGGTTGAGTCCATTTAAGAAGGTTTATTGTGAATAGAGAAGTTGCCGTAGGAAAAATACCACCACAAAATATCGATGCCGAGAAAAGTTTACTGGGTGCTGTTTTAATTGACGAAGAAACACTTGCCGATATCTCTGAGCACGTTACTGTTAAAGATTTTTACGAAAAACGCCATTCTATCATTTATGGCGGCATGATGCGACTTTATGAAAAACACAGCCCTGTTGATTTATTGACGCTAACTGATGAATTAAAGCGTAAAAAAGAACTTGATACTATTGGTGGATCTGCGTATTTAACCGAACTAACCAATTATGTCCCGACATCAGCCCATGCCGAAGCTTACGCTGAACTTGTGGCCCAAAAAGCCGTTCGTCGCCGTTTAATTAAGGCTAGTTCTGAAATTGCTGAATATGGATATGACGAGAATACTTCAACCCAAGAATTGCTCGAAAAAGCTGAGTCTGAGTTATTTTCCGTTAGTGATCAATCATTAAAGCAGGATTTAGTTAGTATTGAGAGCATTTTGACCGAAAGTTTTGATCGCATGGAAGAACTCCATCGAAACAAAGGTACTCTAAGGGGTATCCGAACCGGCTACCGAGATTTAGACAATATGACCGCTGGTCTGCAGCGAAGTGACTTGATTATCCTGGCTGCCCGTCCTGCCATGGGTAAAACCACATTAGTCACAAATTTAGCTTATAATGTAGCGACTGTCGCTAAACAATCAGTACTTTTCTTTAGCCTCGAGATGAGCAAAGAACAACTAGTCGACCGTATGTTGGCTGATGCATCGGGAGTTGATGCTTGGAATATTCGAACTGGAAATTTATCAGATGATGACTTTGGAAAATTATCCGAAGCTATGGGTGAATTGGCCGAAGCGCCAATTTTTATTGATGATACCCCTGGTTTAAGCGTGCTTGAAATGAGAACCAAAGCTAGACGCGCTAACCACGACAATACACTAGGCTTAGTTATAATCGACTATTTACAATTAATGCAAGGAAGTGGCTCCAGCAACGGTAACCGTGTCCAAGAAGTGTCTGAAATTTCCCGTGGCCTAAAACTAATTGCCCGCGAATTAAACGTTCCAGTCATCGCTCTTAGCCAGCTATCACGTTCCGTTGAATCACGTAGCCCACAGATTCCACAGTTAGCTGACTTGCGTGATTCTGGATCTATTGAGCAAGATGCCGATATTGTTATGTTCATTTACCGCGAAGCTTATTACAATCCTGAAACCGAACGCGAAAATATTACCGACCTAATTATTGCTAAACACCGTAACGGACCAACTGGTAAAGTCGAATTATACTTCCACCCAGAACGATTGCGTTTTATGTCGCTTGATAAAAAGCGTGATTGATAATTTTGATAAAATTAAAAGCCTTCGAATTATCGAAGGCTAAGAATTTAACAGTTACCACTTTTTCGAGAGTGTTGATATACAATAATCACCCAAGTTTAGTTCCGATTTCTTTTCAATAGAAATCATTATCCTGTCGTGCGCAAAACGAAGCGTATAACCAAATTTTGGGTTCATGGCTAAATCAGCAAGATACAAAAAAGGCAGCTTT
>Ga0209540_10002565_pt1 | contig 12898 bp, 12 predicted proteins | sample BarGraIncu01121A_FD_184501 | JGI IMG/M metagenome (GOLD analysis project Ga0209540, IMG submission 184501) | Arctic peat soil microbial communities from Barrow, Alaska - Barrow Graham LP Incubations 011-21A (SPAdes) (version 2) | ecosystem: Environmental > Terrestrial > Soil > Wetlands > Peat... | reverse complement strand
CTCCTGTTATATTCATTTTATAACCAATGGGCATTGTCGCATATACTGAGTAATTTACATGAGCACCCGTTCTAACACTTGTGCTTGAAGTAGTTACTCCATATAAAGTTTGGTCTACTGTTGCTGGTGTTGGTTCTAAAGTTGTTACCGTTACAGTTGAGCTACTGACATTATTATAAGTTACTGCCGCTCCTGGTATAGTCATTACCCCAGTTATTAACCCAATAGATATAATTAATAATGTTATACCACGTATGATTTTCATATTACCCCCCTATTGTATAGTGAATTCGGAAACCCTTAGGTCCCCATATATCTCTCCCCCAGAATTTGAAACAATTTTTAAAATTTCTTTTGAACAATTTCATTGCACACCAAAAAAACATATAAAGTGGAAATTTTATTAATTCTACTTTATGTATTTCGTAAAATTTACAAAATAACCTTTTATTTATCTTTATTCTACTTTCTATACTGCATGGTAAATTCCTCTTTATTTTTATAAATAAATTAATTATTTTTAGATTAAGTAGCTAGACCTAATATAATTATCCAATGGAGATTAACTAAAAAAGGTTTTCTATTATTTATGTTGAATAATATAACTAGTTGCATGTATAAATTTGAGGTGGTAATATGAGAATCGTAACACAAGTGACAGAAGAATTGGTTATATCAAGAAAAAGAGTATCAGCCTATGTACCAACAAGTACTGGTTCACATCAGTGTTAGATGATGCAATGCTAATTAAAATACGATTAAGAGGAGAATTATAATGGTATCTACATTTAAAAAAATCTCAAAAAATTTGGCTATACCAGCCTTAATTTTAACTATTATGGTAGGATGCTCAAGCGCACCTAAACCTGTAGTTAAAGATACAATTAATCCAGCAAATAATACGTCGAAAAATACAGGTACCACTACATCTAATTCAACTACTAAACTACCCTCAGATAAACCTATTAATAATACCTCAAATATAAAAGATGATTCACAAAAAACACTTATTACAAATATTTTCAACTTAGCAAAACAAGGAAAAGTTATTAACTCTGATTTTCCTGCTAAAACTACTGTTATTGATACTGTCTACGAAAAGTTAGGAAATGCAGACAAAGTTGATTATGTAGCAAAAGCTAAAGGAAATTATGCTACGTTTACAAAATACAAACTAGTTTTCGGATTTAACAAAGGATCTCAAATTTTTGAAGTCAGAACTTTTGACAGTAAAATTAGCAAAATTTCTCTTTCTATGGTAAAGAATACCTTGGGATCTCCTGCGTATGATGTAAAAGTTAATGGTCAAAAAATTATTGGATACAAAGCAGGCCAAGATTATAAACTATTAATAGTGTTCAACAACTCATCAAAAAATAATAGTGATCCTCTAATTGACCACTATTCTGTCCTATATCCTAAAGGTACAGTTAATTCAATGGCTGATGATTCTGGACGAGAGTGGTAATATTTTTTTGTGACTTAGTTTTTAAAGCACATGTTCCCAATCGGGTACAACCAACATAAGGGTAACAATAGGACACATGATGGAAGTAATATCCATCATGTGTCCTATTGTTAATGCCTTTATAAAGTATTGCAATTTATAAAGGTGTAAGGCATGGGCGTATCAGAGAGTTATATCATGTCTACAATTATTGGTGAGTTTCTATTAGATTGTCAATTCGGTTTTTGTCTATTGTTCATTTTTTAAATACTCTTAAATTGATTCGTATTCTTTAACTCTTCTATAAAAAGTATTATTTTTCATATTAACAAGCTCCATAGCTTTTACAGCAGTTATTTTTCCTTGTCTCCAATCATCATGTACAGTCTTAAAATTTTCATTAGGTATTATCTTTTTTCTTCCAAACCTTATTCCATTCCGAAGTGCAACCTTTATACCTTCTTCTTGCCTTTCCTTTATTCTTTTGCGTTCGTCCTCTGCCATATAACTTAATAATTGCAATATTAAATCAGAAATTAAATTTTCTAAACCATTCATATCCCTATATTTTCTTGTATCTAATAATGGCATATCTAAAACTACTATATTTATTTTCTTTATTTTTATAAGTTCCTGCCATTCATCCAATATCATCTGCTTATTTCTTCCCAGTCTATCTAAGGATTTAACATATAAAATATCATTTTCTCGAAGCATACGCTTCATCAGTTGATATTCAGGTCTTTTGAAATCTTTACCACTGGCTTTTTCGATAAAAATATAGTCATCTTCTATTTTCATTTCTTTAGCTTCATTAATTTGTCTTTCTAGAGATTGATTCTTGCTGCTTACTCTTGCATAAAAAAAACTTCTCATATTAGCTAACTCCTTCAAATTATTTTATAATAATTATAAATCCATTTCAAAAATTATACAAGCTAATTGAAATGCTTCATATATGCATATGTTGTGTATTTGAAGTATGAAAAGCATAGTTATATGTATATGTCACAAACTATACTTTATGACATATATGATCAATTTTTAAATGAAACGCTTGAAAAGCCACATAATGGATATTACTTTCACCATGTGGCCGGTTTTTATATATATGTCGACTGTATCTAAATAACAAATGCGAATAATTTTTTTATTATAACGAAGCTTATTCACGTAAAGTTTGACAATATATTAAATTATATTGTATTATATTAGCAAGTTACAAAAATTTTAAAAATATGTTTTGAAATATAAAGTACAAAAAATAACAACACCTGTAATCACTTCCCCGACAAAAGTTGTTGATTACAGGACTTCACACCCCAAGGGGTTATTGTTTACATTTAAATTATATGCTTATTTTACTATTAATATTCCTAATTGTAAAGTATATTTTAAAATGAAATAATATAAATCTTCTTCAGGTGGTGTCAAGAATGTTTATTTACTTGTACTTGAGGAGGATTTTTAATGTTAATGACAGAATTTGATTTGCTAAGTGAAAATATAAGTGGTGAAATCACAAATAAAGTTGGTAATTTTGCAAGAGTAACAGCCGATAATATAACAAGAGTACTTTATATATTGGCAGCAACATCTAGCTACGATAAGGTGCAAATAGCACAGTTGGAAATTGGTATTCAACTTAATATATCTCAAAACAGAGTTTCAGAATTATTAAAATTAGCTAAAAATACTGGCTTAATTGATATAGATATGATTTGTAGATGTGGTGATATACGCAATGAATACACACTTTTAGATAATCCTATAATCAATACTATTAAAAAAATAGTGTTTAAATCCTCCCACGCTGACCCTAGAGAGAACATTGAGCTTGCCATAAATAATACTATGGCTTTCTATAAACTTCAAGGAATACAGGCGCATATATTGGAAGAAGTTAAACGTAGAATTCCTATAAAAGAATTTAAAAAAGCTAATGGTATTTTAAAATACTTCCAAAAGACACTGAGAACAGTTAGAAAAGAAATGTTAGAACCCGTGGATACGAGTACATATAATTCTAAAAATAAAAAAAGTAGTTTTACTGATTATCAGCAAAGAGAATATGATTTCGATGAACTTGAAAAACGATTATTGGGAACTACTCTAGTAGATCAAACGGATGAAAAAGAAACTTTTGATACTCGAGCATTTTTAAAAAATCTTAGGAAATGATTAAATTTAATTAAAATTGAATTAAGAAGAGTTGATCCCAGTACGGACACTATCTCATTTAGCAAGTATGCTTATTTAAATTTAATTAAATAAGGATGCTTATTTCTTATTCTCATACATATATTTTATTACCAATATATGTATGAGAATATTTTAAAATGATAATAAATTTTCATTTTATGTATTAGCATATCGAAGTATAGCTATGACAGGCTTATTTGAAGATATGCCGTAACTTAAAAGCGATTTTATCAATTAAAAAGATAGATTAAAGATAGATTAGATAGAGTTTCATATTATTTAGAGATTTTACTTTTCAATTAAGATGAAAAGCAATTCACCTTTTAGGGGTATGAAGAACATAGCTGTAACCAGAAGCAATAGGAAAGTTCCGAATCTTATTTTGGAACTTAGGTGTATTTAAATCATTTTATTGAGTATTTTAGATGCATATGGTAACCTATCTTAAAATAAGTTCCTACTCTTGATATTATAGGAACTTTTTAAAGATAGGTTATTTTATGAAAATTCAATTCAAATAAAAGGATACTATGATACAGAATTATTCAGGTCACGAAAGCAGAAAATCCCACGATATATATTCAAAAGTATTAATTATTGAAGCTCAAGAGGCTTATGATGAAGTGATTAATTAATTTCCAATATAATGAGTCTGCGTAAGGCTTTAAAAAATCTTATTACGAAATATTTGATGAAAGGATAAAATATTTATGAATAATAAACCACAACCAAATTGGCAACCTATTAAGAATATGCCTATGATTGCAAATTTAATAGACAGTTAGTTAACAGATGCTAAAGAACAATATACAACACTCTTGGAGGCTCGTAATAAACCTCATGTCTTGAATGATTCAATTGTACAACGTACAATAAAAGTTTATACAGAGCAACTTGATTTTACTCAGGTATTTGAAAAACAGCTTTTAAAATGGGAAAAGGAAGAATACTTGATACCCATTTTACAAACTGAAATATGCCGTCTACAAGCTCAAGTGAAACATTCATATAAAACCTTAAAAGATATTATAGCCCTGGCAGAAGAATTGAAAATGGGAACTATTGAAAAAGTTATGGAGAAAAGTAATTTGGAAATTGGTATAGAATCGTTAAAAAAGTATTTTTAAACCAGTAATCTCAAATAAAATTTGAGATTTTCCTATTGCTTCTGGTTACAGCTATGTTCTTCATACCCCAATTAGTATGGTCAACTTTTTAGTTTCTTAAAAGGCTAAAACCACCGTCTAAATACGGTGGTTTAGACCCCGCGAATAGATAATAAATTTAAATTATATACTTCCTGTATAAAAGCGAACAAAAAAAGAGGACCGCCACCGAAATGACAATTCTCTCTTATTTTAAACTTGTTTTTATATATTTGAGCCTTAATCTCACCCAGTAGTTTTTCAGGAAGTAATCAGGTTATTTTTTACTAGACTTTATTACCCTTAGGTGGTCTTTAGCACCAAGCTTTCTTGCTTATTATTGAGTAACTATGATGTTAGTTGGTACTGTAAGTTTATTTCCAGCAGCATCAACAACATCAAGTGTAGTTAATCCTTTTAGAGATATTCCAGCTGATAATTGAGCAGCAGTAACATCTGGAATTGTAATTGTTTTTGTAGTTGTAGCAACTGCACCAACAGATACAGTTTCAGGAGTAGCTAATGATACACCACCAAATAATACTTCAAAATCATTAGCTACACTATCTGTAATAGCCTCAGAAAAAGTTAAAGTGATTTTATTAGTTGCAGTCAACTTAGCTGAAGTCACAACAGGAGCCACATTCTCATTAAGTGAAACTGTATTAACGGAGTATGGAACCATAACTTTACTAGATCCTAATGCTTTAACATTTGCAACGCTGATATTACGAATACCAGTAAACCCATTTGATCCAGCTTTCAAATTAAGAACTGCAATTTGAGTTCCACCAGATAATGGTTGTAATGATACTGATTCAATGATAGCTCCATCAACAGTATAGTTAGCGGCATTAGATGCTGAAGCACCATCAACGGCACCAGTAAATGTAACCTTTACTTTGTTGTTGTTGTTAACATCTGCAGATACGGTAGGCGCACCCAAAACATTTGCATTAGCAGCTATTCCATCTTCACTACGAGTGAAAGTTGTTGAAGCAGTACTTGCTGCAACAGATGCTCCATTAGTTATACCTGCAAAAGCAAGATTTAATGTATATACTGCACCCTTAACATCTTTATTAGTTAACAACGTAGCCAAAGGTACTTGAATAACTTTCTTGTTTGTTGCATCTTTATAAGTAGCTGTTTGTGGAGCTATATCTAGATCTGCTAAAGTAGTAGTTACAAAATCTTTTACATAAGATCCACTTGTAGCATCAATAGTTGGATTAGCTAGAGTTACATCTTTATCAAAAGTAACTACGAGGTATTCTTTTGTATCAGTTGTATTAACAGAAACAACACTAGATACAACCTTTGGAGCTACTATATCTTTTACAAAAGTAACTACTTTATTAATATCTGTACCATTTTCACCACTTAAATCTACAAATGTTTCAACTGCAACATTTGTAACACCATCAAGTGCACTAGGTACTGTTACTTTGTACATTGTTAAATCTGTAGCATCTTGAACAATATTAGCAGTCGCTACAGCCACTCCACCAATTTTTACAACTGGTTTAGATGATACTTGCTCAGAGAATTTAACAGAAAACGTAAGAGCCCCGGTTTGAGTAATTGAAGCTACTGTAGGAGCAATTCCATCTTTATCACCCTTAACGAAAGAAGCTATTGATGGATTTGGAGTTAATAAGTTTCCAGCTTGATCTTGAGTACCTATAAATGTTGCAATAACTTGTTTATTAGCAGCAACATCATTCCCTACTACGAAAGTTATTTCTTTTCTATCAGCGCTAAGTGTGTTAGTAACACCATTACCACCATTATTAATAACTGTACCATCAGCTAATTTATAGCTTATAGTTCCTACTGCTGATAATGGTTCTGAGAAAGTAACTTTAAAAGTACCAGCTGAAGTTTTTGTTGTTGAAATAATTGTTGGAGCAGTCTTATCGGCAGCAATTGTTACTAAATCACTATATTTAACAAGTGAAGTACCATCTTTTGCCAATAAATTATCTACTACGACATCGTAACGTTTTGATAAAGCATTACCTGCAGTAACTGTAAGAGTCTTTCCGTCTGTGCTAAGAGTTCCTGCTAAAGTTCCTGCATTTACTGAATCTAAAGAAGTTAAAGTTAAAGTAGCTTTGAAAGTACCACTTACACCATCTGTAAATAATGAAGCTGGATCAATTGCTTTACTAAATGTAATATTAACTTGTGTAGCATTAATAGCACTTACTGTTGAAACAACTGCTAAACTATTAATTGCACTTATTCTAGCTGTGAATGCTGCTGCTTTTACTGTATCTTTAACTGCTACAACTGCTGCAGTTGCTGCTGTTATGTCTGCAGTTAATTTTGAAGTTTCTGCTTTAGCTACTGCTGTTTCAGCTGCTGCTTCTACTTTTGCCTCAAATGCTGTTCTTGCTGCTATAACCTTAGTTTCTGCTGCTGTAATCTTAGTTTGTAAAATTGCTGTTTCTGCTGCAATATCTACTGCTTTAACAGCAGTATTTGCTGATGTAACTGCTGCTTCTGCTCCTATTAAGTTAGCTTCTACAGTTAAATCTTTAGCTGTTTGTGTTTCTAAATTAGCTACAGCTAGTTTTGCTGCTGCTATATCTGATACGTCTGAATCTATTATTATTACATCCTGATTACTTACATAGCCAGTTACTCCACTATAACTTACTTTGTACCAAGAACCTGATGTTCCAAGTATATTAATTGTTTCCCCTAGCTTAAAAGTACCCTGCTTGTTATATGGTGTCCCTGCGCCAGTTCTTATACTTATTCCTTCACTTGCTGCTATACCAGTTTGATTTTTATATACTAATGCAGGTGTTGTAGGTGCTGCTGGTGCTGCTGGTTTTACTGTAATTGGTGTACCTGCAGCCATTATTTTTACATACTGCTTACTTACATAACCAGTTACTCCATTATAACTTACTTTATAGAATGAGCCTGATGTTCCAAGTATTTTAAATGTTTCCCCTAGATGAAAACCAGCCTGCCATCCATATTGTACACCTGGTCCTTTACGTATGCTTATTCCTTCACCCATTGCTTTACCAATTTGACTTTTATATACTACTACAGGTGATGAAGCAATAGAAGCTTTACTAACGGCAACAGAAGTTTTATTAACAGCATAAGCACCTGGAGCTGCTGTGAAAGTCAAAAGTCCGAATACTATTAAAGATCTAGAAATTGATACTAAAGTGTTTTTACTTAACATTTATATATTCCCCCTATGTAAAATAACGTCTTTACATTTTTTTTGTTTTTATCTTTTCTTATGCTTTTTATAAATTATTTATAAATGATTGCATAATTTTATCTTTATACGTTTTTACAAGCCATTGTACTTGGTAATCCCCTAAAACATTTGTAAATACATTCGGTATTCCTGATGTTTCCTCAACTTTTATAAGTATTAAAAACCAGTCTATTAATTACGTTTCTTCTATACACTTCAACTTTAATACAGCTTTCTATAAACCAAGAATCTGTAAATCCCTTTAAGTTCTTAGTTTCTAAGTTATATCCTCTGGTATCCAGCTAATAGCTTCACTGAAAATAGCCTGCTAATCATCTTTATATGACTTAACCATGGTTTTCAATTTCTTTTTCGAGAATTGCTTTATCATCTCTTGTTTTCTCACTTTAACACTTCCTTCGTTATAATGAATGTCAGTTTTACCTTCTACATTGTATATATTCTACATATTTCACAAAAACCCTTTTTTTTTATAAAATATTCTTTTTAACCCTCTATATCCCAGGGTTTTCAATGCAATTGTTCATGCTTATGGACTATACTTATGGATTAAAATAATTTATTTTTGAAATGTTATTAAAATTTTTCATCGCCTAATAAGTATAATCGTTGACTTCTCGGATAACTTTACCAGTATTTTAAAAAATATCTTGATTTAGATAAATGAGGATACGTTTGTTACACTCTTATATGTATTCATCGAATAATGATTTATACCTTCATCTGTGATTCTATCAACTACAAGCAACTAAAATGGGCTGTAGTAGTGTTTACTGAAAGTTTTATATTGCTAATCTTCATTTCAACTTTGTTGGTACGGATGTTTCACTTTTGTTACTAACAATCCGTTTGATTTCCTGATTGAGTACATTTAACTTGTCTACTTTATAGGATATATTATTATTCGAATTATATTTATTTAAAGGGATCTCTAATTAAATATAATTACTTGTTAATTAATATATATATTTATAATAACAAGTAATTGTGAGATTAGTATCCAGTATTTATGTGAATAATATGTGAATTTTATTTTTTAAAAATGCTTATTAAATATTGGATCAACCCAAAGTAGTCCAAATAATTAAAACAACTTCAAAATTAAAAGAGCAAAAACCTGTGCAATATGGGGGTAAGAAGAATAAGAAAGGTTAAGTATGAAGGACAAATTTATAGTGTTAAAGGGACTCAAAATGGTGGAGCATATATAAGATTAAACGAAATTAAGAAAATTCCTAGAGTTGATTTATTAACACCTTATAAGTTTATGAATGGATTTGTGTATGGATTATACATTAAGGAATCACAGCAAATATTGAATGATATTACAGAAGAAAAAGATTTTGAAATAATGGAAATGGAAGTTGGGACGTTTTTTAGAAACTTAAGAACCTACGTGGGCTTGTCCCGTGGAGCGTTAGTGTTTGTTGGCCTTATTCCCAACCTAATAATTTTCTCTCTAATTCATCAAAGTTGTATTCTCTTTGCACATAATCATTAAAGGCACTTACTTTTGTTTTGCTTGTAGTTGTCCAATTCTCTTTTAATGCTGTTATCATAGCCCCAACTAAGTTATTTACTTTACTCAATTGACTTATAATATTATACTTCTCTTTTATTTTTTCAATATCTAAATTGGCAGCATCAAGTATTCTATGAATTTCTAAATCTGTAAGCTCCTGCTTTATCACTTGCCTAACAAGCTCTATGTTACTTTCATTAAAAAAAATGGGAACAACTGTGGTTGCTGCAACTTCACTTCTGGCCTTATCTTTTTTCATGATTGTAAATTGAACGCTTACAACTTTTTTAACTTGTTTTATCTCATTGTAGTCAACAATCAAATCAGTGCTCGCATTTATTTCTTTTACTGCTACATTAATCACCTTTTGCTTTAAATTAGCATACTTTGGGTACTGATTTTTGTTAATGTTTAAAGAATTTCTCAAACTCTCTATATTTAATACTCTATGACCTATCTTCTCGTATTGTTTAAACAGTTCATATAACCTAAAAGAATAAGTACTCTTAAATTGCATTATATTTCTTAACTGATATTTTGTGTAGCAATCTAATCCTAGATAAAACGGTTTTAGGTCTTTATTTATTTTTAGTTTTAATACTCCCTTTACATATTTGGCAGTATCTACCCAATGATATTTCATAAATTCACAAGTATCTATATTTTTTATTTTAATAATTCTTTGCATAAGTACATCTGTAATACTATCAATATCCCTATAGAACCTACTATCACTTGTATTTAATACTTTAATTAATTCCTTAGTTTTAAACACATATTCTTTAATATCATCATCATCTTTTTTTATCATACTTGCGAGTAGTCTTATTATTTTTTGTTCTACCACAGTTAAAGTATAGGAGGCTTCAACAAGTCGGTTACTCTGATATACCCAATTATTATTTACATCTTGCAGTTCGTTTGCCATTTAGAACACCCCCAATGAAAATAATAATACCCTAATTTTGAAAAATTATCAATAACCAAAAAAAAACAAGTTATATTCCACTATCATTTGGTTATATTTAAGCTATATTCCACTATCATTTGGTTATACTTCACTATCATTTGGTTATACTTAAACGTAATTTCACTATCATTTGGTTATACTTCACTATCATTTGGTTATATTTGGGGTGCTCAACCCTAGCTATATCAGTACCTAGAGGCATGCGTAAAAGTATTTAAAACTGTTGTTTTAAATATACTTAAAACAACAACAAGCATTAAGTTGTTGTTGTTTTTTAATTTCAATAGATTTATGGAATAAATTAACAAAAACAAAACATTTAATACTATCAATAGGTTATATTTGTATATAACCTATTGATAGTTATTTATATCCTAATAACTATCGCTTGTGGCATTTATGAAAAATTACATCTTGGATTTCTCAAATCATTCTTGATCGATTTAAGCATCCATCCGACCACACTATCAATTTTAGAGCTTGAAAATCTCAAAATAGCTTGTAAAATATATTATATATACTAACGTTTAAAACGAAAAAAATGTTAACATAATTTAGAATGAAGATATTTTTATAATGGCTGATGAGAAAAGTACAGTATGGGGTATAGGTAGTAATGGAACAGTAATCGGCTATAATTATGTAAATATATGGTTATAATTTTTTTTATAAAAACCGTCATGAGTGAAAAAAATTCGCTTTGTTCCATGTTAATGGTATATTTATTTTTTAAATATTTTTTTTAAAAATCCTTTTTGTGGTTTTTTGCGTTCTTGCATATCTTGTTTGATATTCATAAATTTATTATCTAAGTCTTGAAAATGTTCTTCAAGTAATAATATCTCCTGTTTGGGTTTTTCTTTTAAAAGTATTTGATTATTTTCTATTAATTTATGTGCTTGTTTTAATCTTTCGTTTAATTCTTGTAATTGCTTATCCTTCATATTTAATTGATTATCTTTTTCTTTTAATTGGTACTTTAACATATTAAACAACTCTTCATTTATATTAAAACCTTCTGTATCCGTTGCAATTTCATCATCTATAGTTTTATTGTTATTTTCATGGCTTGATTTTGTTTTAACATTTTTATTCAAATTAACTTTATCATTTATATTAAAACTATCCTTTATTATATTAAAACCTATATCGTCAATATAAGTAATACCTTGGCATTTGGTTATATGTTCTTCCAATTCTTTCAGCTTTAATTTTTTATAAATACTCACTTTACTTAATTTGATTAACTCTGAAATTTCTGCAATTGTATAAGCCACGTTGATATACCTCACTTTTAATTATTTTAAGTTATATAATTCTATTAAAAGGATTAAGAATCCTTTAATTAAATTTAGGAGGATTTAGCAATATTTGTTTAGCACTACTTTTATTATAATTATATTCCAAATAATTATTTTTGCATATATTGTACAAAGTAATGTACAATATATGCATGGAGGTGATTTTATGATCGCTATAGGTTATTCGAACGTAAGAAAGAATTTTAAAAATTACTGCGACAAAACTACAAAAGATTTTGAAACAATTATTATTACTCGAGAGCGTGGCGACAACGTGGTTATGTTGTCTGAATCTGCATATAATAACCTTTTGGAAAATTTATACGTGAGAAGTGATCCCACCTATTATAATGAACTGTTGAAATCTATTGATCAATTAAAAATGGGAAAGGGACTTAAAAAGGAACTGCTTGATGAATAAGATTTTTTCAGAGGTATCATTGGAACATTATTTATATTGGCAGACAGAGGATAAAAAAGTATTAAGAAAAATTAATGAACTTATAAAAGACATTGAAAGAAACGGGAATGAAGGTCTAGGAAAGCCAGAACCATTAAGGCATGAGTTGTTCGGTTATTGGAGCCGAAGAATAACAGATGTTCATAGACTTATATATAGTATTGATGATGAAAATATCTATGTTGCAAGTTGCAAAGGACATTATCATAATTAACTTTAAAAGATATAAAATAAAAAAGAGGGTTAACAGATAATAAAAAATTCGTTAGAGTCATATTTAATAATTTTAGGGGTATATATTAAATGAGTTATTTAAATGCAAAGGCAATCGGAAACCCTTCTGTGCCTTTGCATTTTCTATGTTAAAAGTATATAATTATGTATGTAAATAGAACTCGATTAGGTCCAGATATATAAATCTATAGAATTTACATGTACAATTCATAGCTAAAACATAGTTATACCAACTATATATACTAAGTATATATAGTTTTTTCGTTAAGCACTCGGGTTTAAGAGAGGAAATAATCGGCTGCGCACTCATATTGCAATTTAAAGACTTTCCATAAATGAAAAGCAAGCTCAATAAATTGAGTCT
>Ga0209540_10002564_pt1 | contig 12902 bp, 9 predicted proteins | sample BarGraIncu01121A_FD_184501 | JGI IMG/M metagenome (GOLD analysis project Ga0209540, IMG submission 184501) | Arctic peat soil microbial communities from Barrow, Alaska - Barrow Graham LP Incubations 011-21A (SPAdes) (version 2) | ecosystem: Environmental > Terrestrial > Soil > Wetlands > Peat... | reverse complement strand
CCGCTCGTTGTGAGTCCTGGCTTCCGCAGCTATTGGGCCGTGAAGGCACTCGGATGGCACGCCTCGTGAGCACGAACGGGGGTCAGAAATGGGTCCGCGGAGCCGATGCACATAGATACCAGCATCGTGCGTGGTCTGTATTGACGAGATAGGCACGGTTTAGTAGCATGTCGGCATGTACCTGCGGACCACCACCCGGCGCGCCGCCGATGGCACGCTGGTCCGCTATCTCCAGCTCGCCCACAACGAGTGGGATCCGGCGGCCCATCGCTCGAAGGTCCGCGTGCTCTACCACTTCGGCCGCGAGGACGCGCTCGACCGGGACGCGATCCGCCGCCTGATCGGCTCGCTGTCGCGGGCGCTGCCGCCGGGCGAGGCGCTCGTCGCCGCGGCGCCGCCGGAGCTGCGCCTCACCGAATCGCGGCCGCTCGGGGGTGCCTGGGCGCTCGACGGCCTGTGGCGGAAGCTCGGGCTGCACGAGATCCTGGCCCGCCTGCTGCGCGGCCGGCGCCTGGATCCGGCGGCCGAGCGGGTCCTCTTCGCACTGGTGGCGAACCGGGCCCTCGAACCGCTCTCCAAGCTGTCGTGTGCCGCCTGGGTGAGCGAGCTCGCCGCCATTCCCGGCCTCGATGCCCTCACCGACGATCAGTGCTACCGGGCGATGGACTGGCTGCTCGAGATCGAGGCCGAGCTCGCCGAGCAGGTGTACTGGGCGACCGCCACCCTCCTCAACCTCGAGGTCGACCTGCTCTTCTTCGACACGACCTCCACCTACTTCGAGGCCGACGCGGCCGACCCGCCGAGCGCGGGGGCACCCAAGGGGTTCCGGGCGTACAACGGCCACTCCAAGGACCACCGCCCCGATCTGCCCCAGGTGGTGATCGGCCTCGCGGTGACGCGGACGGGGATCCCGATCCGGGTCTGGACCTTCCCCGGCAACACCGCCGACATGGCCCTCATCCGGGCTGTGAAGGACGACCTCCTCGCCTGGAAGCTCGGCCGGGTGGTCTGGGTGACCGACCGGGGCTTCGCGTCGGCGGAGAACCGCCGCTATCTCCAGCGCGCAGGCGGCCACTACATCAGCGGCGAGAAGCTGCGGAGCGACTCCGCCGAGGCCAAGGCCGCGCTCGCCCGTCAGGGCCGCTATCACAGCGTGGCCGGCAACCTCGAGGTCAAGGAGGTCGTCCTCGACGAGGGGACGATCCGCGACCGCTTCGTCGTCTGCCGCAACCCCGCTGAGGCGGTCCGCGACGCCGCGATCCGCGAGCGCCTGCTCGCGCAGCTCGAGGCGGCCATCGCGGAGAGCGACGACCTCGCCCCTGCCGCGCGCGCGAAGCTCGCCTGCGATCTGCGGGCGACCCCCACCTACCGGCGCTTCCTGCGGATCACGAAGGCAGGCATGCTGCGGATCGACCGGGCGGCGGTGGCAGCCGACGCGAAGCTCGACGGCAAGTTCCTCCTGCGCACCTCCGATCCGACGCTGTCAACCGAGGACGTCGCTCTCGGGTACAAACAGCTCCTCGAGGTCGAGCGGGGCTGGCGGGACATGAAGACGACGCTCGACCTGCGCCCGGTCTATCACCGCAAGGAACAGCGGATCCGCGCCCACGTCCTGCTCTGCTGGCTCTCGTTGCTCCTCATCCGGCTCGCCGAGCAGGCGGCCGGCGACACCTGGCGCAACCTCCGCTTCGAACTCGAGAAGTGCCACCTGGTGTGCTTCTCCGGCCCCGCCGGTGACGTCCTCCAGCGGACCGAGCTGACGGCCCGCCAGGCGGCCATCTTCACGTCGCTTGCCGTCCCCGAGCCGCCACGCTACGCCGAGCTTCCGACCCCGGCCGTCACCGCCTCGGCCTGAGCGTCGCCCGGTCCCACACCCCGGATCCGCGCCCATAGATACTCGCGTGAGATCCAGCTGCGGAAGCCGGGTGAGTTGAGTGGGAAGAATTCGTCCCTGGGTCGCTCAGGGAGCGTCGGCTACCGGCGCACCCAAGGGCATCCTCGTCCGCCTGCGATAGGCGCGAGGGCTCGTCCCGAACGCCTCTCGAAAGTGGCGAGAGAATGCCGTGGGCTCCGGCCATCCGACCGATTCGCCGACCACCGCGATCGCGTCGTCCGTGCTGACCAGCAGCAGCGCGGCCCCCTCTGCCCGCAGCTGGTTCGCGTACGCCTGCGGCGCCACTCCGACCCAGCGCTTGAACTCGTGCGCGAGGTAGAACGAGCTGACGAAGGCCTCGCGGCTGAGCGCGTCGAGCGTCCAGTGCTTCGTGAGATCGCGCTCGATGGTTTCGAGCGCGATCGAGACAGCGCGCGGAAGCGCCGACCGCGGCGCCCGCCGCGTGCCGGAATCGAGTCTGCCGTGCCGTGTTATCCGATCGAGGGCAAGGAGCAGGTGACCGATCTCCTGGGCTCTGCTCGGCATGCCCGCTCCGGAAGTTTCGATCGCCTCGAGTTCCGCCACGCATTCCAACGCGGTCTCTGTATCCAGTTGGATGATGACGACGTCCCCGCGTGTCGATCGACCCGCCCCGTGCCTCCGCCCGAACAAGGTACCCAGCGCATCGTCTCTCGACGCCCAGAGGAGCTCGAAATCGGGAACCTCTGCGCGAAAGAAGCAGTTGTGAACGACGGCCTTGTGCTGCATCCGGTAGCCGTGCGGTACGCCCGGCGGCACCAGGATCACCATCCCCGGGCGAATCTCGACCTCGCGGTCGTCGGCAGTGTGGATCCCGGTGCCGTCGATCACGAACGCCAGCTCGTAGAACTCGTGGTCGTGCCAGGGAACCGCCAGGAGATGGGGCGGTCGCCACAGGCCGACGGCGCGCCCAGGCCGGATGAGCGGCTCCGGAGCATCCAGTCGGAGGCTCGACGGTGCCCAGCGGACCGGGTCGCCGGCATTGCGGCCTGGAGTCGACCGATCACGCATGGCTCGGGAGTCTGACACACCTGGATGGGCGCCGCCAACTCGCAATTGGATCCCGACCGGCGGACGGGCCGGAGTCGGGCGTCCGCAAGATCCGGCAATCTCACGACAATCATTGCCAACTCCGCGAGTCGAGCGATGCCTATCGTCCCAAGTTGGAACCAGGGCGTCACCAACGCGGCCGCGGCCCGACACCGGCCGAGATCGTCCGGCTCGCTGAGACGCACGGTGCACGATCGGCGCCGCAGGCGTCACCCGGACCACGCTCGAGTCAGTCGGCCGGACCCGTCAGCGGCAATCGAGATTCGGCAGCCCTCGCCACTTCTGAGGAGAATGAAATGGGCCAAACGACAGCCAGGCGAGCGGGAGTTCTCGCCGTCCTGTCGGCCGTGATCGTCACGGCCTGTTCGAGTGGCGCGTCGCCAACACCCGCTCCGGCCGCGACCGCGACCGCCGCGCCGTCCACAGCGGCCCCGACCGCGACCGCCGCGCCGTCCACAGCGGCCCCGACCGCGACCGCCGCACCCGTGACACTGACGTATCTCGTCCCCAACGACGTCCCGGCGAACGTAACCCGGGCCCAGGCCATGGTCGACGCCTACACTGCGCTCCACCCCAACGTGTCGATCCAGATCGAAACCCGACCGGGAGGCGGCGACGGCGACAACCTCGTCAAGACCCGGCTCGCGACGGGTGAAATGAATGACATCTTCTGGTACAACTCCGGATCGCTGCTCCAGCCCTTGAACCCGGCCCAAACGCTCGTCGACATCTCCGGCGAGTCGTTCATCTCGAACATCAACCCGTCGTTCCTCAAGACGGTTTCCCAGGGCACCGCCATCTTCGGTGTTCCGAGTGAACCCGCGATGGGCGGCGGGATCCTGTACAACAAGAAGGTGTTCGCGCAACTCGGCCTGCAGGTGCCGAAGACCTGGGCCGAGTTCGAGGCGAACAACGATAAGATCAAGGCAGCAGGAATCGCTCCGGTTGGCGCCACGTTCGGTGACACGTGGACCTCGCAGCTATTCGTCCTCGCCGACTACTACAACGTTCAACTCGCCGCCCCCGACTTCGCCCAGAAGTACACGAGCAACCAGGCGCACTATGCCGACACCCCTGCGGCGGAGGCCGGCTTCAAGCACCTCGCGGAGGGATTCACCAAGGGGTGGTGGCAGAAGGACTATGGCGCCGCCAAGCTCGACGACGGCCTCAACCTTCTGGCCGAGGGGAAGATCGCGCAATACCCCATGCTCACGTTCGCGCTGGGGACGATCGCCCAGAACCATCCGGATGCGATCAATGACATCGGGTTCTTCGGCCAGCCGGGAACGGATGCGGCGAAGGCCGGCATGACGATCTGGATGCCCAATGCCACGTACATCGCGAAGACGAGCAAGCACGTCGACGAAGCGAAGAAGTTCCTCGCGTTCATCGCCTCGGTCGCCGGAACGGAAGTCGAGACCAAGGCGATCGCACCCTCGGGACCGTACGTCATCAACGGCTCGAAGCTCCCTGACGACGCGCTCCCTGCGGTGAAGGACATCCAGGCGTACCTCGACAACAACGCGGCCACGCCCGCCCTGGAGTTCTGGTCTCCTCTCAAGGGGCCTTCGCTCGAGCAGATCACGGTTGCGGTCGGCTCGGGAATGAATACGGCTGACGAGGGCGCGAAGCTCTACGACCAGGACGTCACCAAGCAAGCCAAGCAGCTCGCGCTCCCAGGCTGGTAGTGCCGGCAGACTGACCACGCCGATGGCCTCGGCGAGAGAGGACCTCCTCCATCCGCCCTCGCCGAGGCCGCGTCGACCACGTGGCGGCAGCCGATGCCCTCCCGATCACCATCCTGCCGCTGAGCATTTCCATCTCGTTGTTCGAGCGCGAGCCCAGCGGGTGCGGACGGCGCGATCACGAGTTGATTTCGCCTGGGGACCCCGGAGACTCCATTCGGCTTCCATGGGGCATAGAACAGTGATGACCGCACGCCCAACAAGTAGCGAAGCTGCACCTGCAGTCAGACTCCGATGTCAACTGACACCCGGCGTCGACGTGCTCGGGCGGGATCGCCCGCGACTCTCGTGGCGCATCGAGTCCGACACCCCTTCGATCTCGCAGGAGTCGTATGAGGTCCAGGCGGCGTCCGACCCCGCCTTTGATGCGGTTCTCGCCACGACGGGCGAGATCGACCGCGTCGAGCAGATCGGAATCGCGGCGCCGGGCGCGCCCCTGCAAAGTCGGGAGGTTCGCTTCTACAGGGTGCGGATTCGAACCTCGGCCGGGTGGACCACCTGGAGCGCACCGTTGCGGGTGGAAGCCGGTCTCCTGCTCCCGTCGGACTGGCAGGCGGTCGCGATCACCCTCCCAGGCGACCCTGGTGCCGACCGACCGAGCCCGGCGCCGATCCTGCGACGCGAGTTCGCGGTGATTGGGAGCGTCGTCAGGGCGCGCCTGTATGCGACGGCACTCGGGATGTACAGCCTGTCGATCAACGGACGGCGGGTCTCAGGCGACCTCCTGTCTCCCGGCTGGACCGCATACCGACGTCGCTTCCTGCACGACACATACGATGTCGCCGACTTGCTGGTCGAAGGTCCGAACGTCATCGCCGGCATGCTCGGCGACGGCTGGTATCGCGGGCGCCTGGGCTGGGAACCCATTGGAAGTCGGTGCAGATACGGCACCGAGGTGGGACTGATCGCCCAGCTCGAAGTGGAGTTGAGCGACGGTGAGCGGTTCGTGCTCGCGACCGATGGCACATGGCGGGCGTCGACCGGCGAAATCCGGATGGCGGACATCTACGACGGCTGCGTCATCGATCTGCGGGAGAGGCAGACCGGCTGGGATCGACCGGGCTTCGACGACAGCGACTGGTCCCCGGCGCACATCATCCCGTTCGACCTCGGCTGCGTCGAGCCGCGCGTCGCGCCACCAGTCAGGCCGGTGAAGGTCATACCGGTCAAGACCGTCGACATCGGTTCAGGCCGATGGCAGCTTGACGGCGGCCAGAACATCGCGGGGTTCGTCCGCCTTCGGGTCCACGGCACGCGTGGCGCGAGTGTCGTCGTCCGCCACGCCGAGGTCCTCGAGCCCGGCGGGGCGCTCCACACGCGGTCTCTCCGCTCGGCGAGGGCGACTGACGCCTATGTGCTCGCTGACGATCAGGAAGTCTTGCTCGAGCCGGCATTCACGTTCCACGGCTTCCGTTACGCGGAGGTCGAGACGGAGGCCGACCTCGTCGCCGCCGAGTTCGTCGCTGTCAGCAGCGACTTGCCGCCGCGTGCCACCTTCGCCTGCTCCGACGACACGCTGAACCGCTTCGTCCAGAACGTCGCCTGGTCACAGCGTGACAACTTCGTCTCGGTGCCGACCGACTGTCCGCAGCGCGATGAGCGGTTGGGGTGGACTGGAGACGCGCAGGCCTTCGCTCGAACAGCGTGTGTGCTGTTCGATGCGCAGTCGTTCTGGACGAGCTGGCTTCGCGACCTCGCGCTCGACCAGGACCCAACGTTCGGCGTCTCGACAGTTGTGCCCGACGTCGTCCTCGACGGCGAGTCCCGGTTCGGCCGAGCTGGCTGGGCAGATGCCGCAACGATCGTGCCGTGGGCTGTATACGAGGCGTACGGCGATTCCGAGATCCTGCGGTCCCAGTTCGAGAGCATGCGATCCCATGTCCGGTCGCTCGTTCTTCGCCAAGGCGCGGACGGGCTGCTCGGGTCGGCGATGCAGTTCGGCGACTGGCTGGATCCCGACGCGCCCGCGGATCGGCCGGCCGAAGCGAAGGCTGATCCTACGTTCCTGGCGAACGCCTTCTTCGCCCACAGCGCCAGTCTCGTCGCCGACGCAGCGCGGGTGCTGAGCCGTCCCGATGTGGAAGAAGAGCACCGATCGATCGCGGAACGCGTGTCGCAGGCGGCATGGCGGCGCTGGCGCGATCACGCCGTCACGAACCAGACTGGATGCGCGGTCGCGCTCGATCTCGGGATCGCCCCGGCGGACGAGCGGGCGTTTGTCGCGGGCGCGCTTGCTCAACTGGTCCGCGAGGCAAACGGGCGAGTCGCGACCGGATTCCTGGGGACGCCGCTCGTGCTGCCGGCTCTTGCGGGATGCGGCTACTACGAAGAGGCATACCTGATGCTCCTGCGCCGGGAAGTCCCCTCGTGGCTGTACCAGGTCGAACAGGGCGCCACGACGGTCTGGGAGCGCTGGGATGCCATCCGGCCTGACGGATCCATTCACCCCGGCAAGATGACGCACGAGCGAAAGCTGATCTCGAACGACGCCGACGAAGGGCAGATGCTGTCGTTCAACCACTACGCGTACGGGGCAGTCGTCGACTGGATCTATCGTCACCTCGCCGGTATCGCCCCGGATGTCCGGGAGCCCGGGTACCGCCACATCGTCTTCGCCCCGCACCCCCCGGCGTCGATCGACAGGGCTCGAGCGTCGGTGGACACGCCGTTTGGCCTCGCAGCAATCGAGTGGCGGCGCGCAGCGGGCCAGCTTCATGTTGACCTGACCATCCCGGTCGGGGCACATGGGTCGTTCGTTGCTCCAACCGAAACCGGGTCCTGCGCAGAGCATGACGGCAATCGCATCGCCCTCGAGCCCGGGCGGCATCACATCGTCGTTCGGTACGGCGCTGAGGGCCCCTCGCTCGAGCAGATCACCGTCGCCGTGGGCTCCGGGATGAACACCGCCGCCGAAGGCGCCGCCCTGTACGACTAGGACGTGGCCAAGCAGGCCAAGCAGCTCGGGCTGCCGGGCTGGTAGGCCGAAGACTCGACACCGTGACGCTGGGAGCCGGATCCTCCGTGCCGGCTCCCAGCACTTCCACCCACTGGGCCACTGATCGGGACGACGAGGATGCAGCGAACACGACGCCGCACGGACAACAAGGTCGGGGCGTACCCGCACTGGTTCTACCTGCCGGCCGGCCTCATCTTCGCGGTGATCTTCGTCGCCCCGACGATCCTCTCCTTCTACTTCAGCCTCACGCGCTGGACGCTGTTCGACACCCAGTTCATCGGCTTTGACAACTTCGTCCAGTTCTTCAAGGAGCCGGCGCTCGTCAGCGGCGCCCGCAACTCGATCATCTACGCGATCGTGACCTGCTCCCTCAAGGTCATCCTCGGGCTCCTGCTTGCGACGTTGCTGACGTCCCGGCTTCGCGTGCGCAACCTTCTGCGGTCGATCATCTTCTTCCCGGTCCTGGTCAGCACCGTCGCCGTCGGCATCACGTTCGCCGTCCTGATGCACCCGTCCAACGGGTTGATCAACCGGACGCTCGAGGTGTTCGGGATCGACGGGCCGTCGTGGCTCTCGGACCCGAACATCTCCCTCCTCTCGGTCGCCTTCGTCGACGTCTGGAAGGGCGTCGGGCTCGCCCTCGTCCTGTTCATCGCCGGGATCCTCTCGATCCCCGAGGAGTACTTCGAGGCCGCCCGCCTCGAGGGCGGCAACTGGGTCAAGTTCCGCTACGTGATCCTGCCCCTGAGCCGGAACGCGACGTTCACGGTGATCCTGCTCTCGTTCATCGGCGGCCTGCGGAGCTTCGACCTGATCTGGACGATGACCCGGGGCGGGCCCGGGTTCGCGTCGGACGTCATCGCCTCGACGATCTACAAGCAGTACCAGGCGGGCTTCTACGGACTCGCCACGGCGGGCAACGTGATCCTCTTCATCGCCGTGACCCTGATCGTCTTCCCGATGATGCGGTTCTTCAACCGCCACGAGGTGGAGCTGTGAGCGCGCGCCGGATCCTGCGGTCCTGGTGGCTCGAGGTCGTCTCCCTCCTGGTCGCCCTGGTCGTCTTCGTCGTCCCGTTCGTCTTCATCCTTCTGACGGCCTCCAAGACCGTCTCGGAGTCGGCGCGCCTCGGGTTCACCCTGCCGACGACCTGGGAGATCCTCGGGAACCTCGGGCAGGTCCTCTCCGCCCGGAACGGGATGATGGTCAACGCGATGCGGAACAGCCTCCTGCTGACCGTCTCGTCGGTGACCCTGATCGTCTTCCTCTCGGCGATGGTCGGCTACCTCCTCCAGCGCCGCCAGGACAGGTGGGCCACCCTCGCGAGCGCCCTCATGCTCGCGGGCCTCGTCGTGCCGCCGGCGATCGTCCCGACGATCTACGTGCTCCAGTCGATCGGCCTCTTCAAGACCCTCTTCGGCATGATCCTCGTTGAGGTCGCGATCATGATGCCGTTCGCGGTGATGGTCTTCCGGACCTTCGTCTCGGCGATCCCGCGCGAGCTCGACGAGGCCGCCATCATGGATGGCGCGAGCCCGATCACGCTCTTCATGAAGGTGATCTTCCCGCTCCTGCGCCCGGCGATGATCACCGTGATCGTGGTCGCCTCGGTCGGCATCTACAACGACTTCACGGGGCCCCTCTACTTCCTGCCGGGGAGCGACAACGCGACGGTCCAGCTGACCCTCTTCGAGTTCCAGAGCCAGTGGAGCACGCAGTGGAACCTGCTCTTCGCTGACGTCCTCCTGATCACGATCCCGCCGTTCGTGATGTTCATCTTCTTCCAGCGCCAGATGGTCGCCGGCATGACCGCCGGCGCCGTCAAGGGCTGAGCGCGATCGCGCCGACGTGGCCGGACCGCGGCTCGTCGCGAAACGTGGAGCCGCGCAGGTTGTTTGGGCGGGCGACGTCCCGCCGAACGGGTCAGGCTCGGAGCAGGACCTTGATCGCCCGGCGTTCGTCCATCGCCCGGTAGCCGTCGACGGCCTGGTCGAGGGGCAGCTCGAGGTCGAAGACCTTGCCAGAGTCGATCTCGCGCTTCCAGATGCGGTCGATCAGGTCGGGCAGAAAGCGGCGCACCGGCGCCGGACCGCCGTGGAGATGGACGTGCGAGAAGAAGAGCTCCTCGCCGGGCAGCTCCACGCCGTGGGACACGCCGACGTAGCCGACGTGGCCGCCCGGCCGGGTCGCCCGGATCGCCTGCATCATCGAGTCGGCCGTGCCGACCGCCTCGACGACCGAGTGCGCGCCGAGCCCGCCCGTCAGCCCCTTGACCTTCGCCACGCCCTCGTCGCCGCGCTCCTCGACGACGTCGGTCGCGCCGAACTCGCGGGCCAGCGCCTGGCGCGGCGCGTGCCGGCTCATCGCGATGATCCGCTCCGCCCCGAGCTGCTTCGCGGCGAGGACCGCGAGCAGGCCGACGGCACCGTCACCCACGACGGCCACGGTCTTGCCCGGCCCCGCCTCCGCCGCGACCGCGCCGAACCAGCCCGTGCCGAGCACGTCGGACGCCGCGAGCAGGCTCGGGATGAGATCGGGGGAGGGCGTCTCCGGCGTCGCGACGAGGGTGCCGTCCGCGAGCGGCACGCGCAGCAGCTCGGCCTGAGCGCCGCCAACCAGCTCGCGATGGATGCACGACGTCTGGTAGCCGGCCTGGCAGATCGGGCAGGTGTTGTCCGACGCGAAGAACGAGCCGATGACGAACTGGCCGGGCTTGACCGTCGACACCGCGCTGCCGACTTCGACGACGGTGCCCGCGTACTCGTGCCCCATCGGCATGGGCTGGGGCACGGCGTCGATGCCGCGCCACGGCCAGAGGTCGGACCCGCAGACGCAGCTATGGGTCAGGCGGATGATCGCGTCCGTCGGGGCGATGATCCGCGGGTCCGGACGCTCCTCCGTGCGGACGTCGCCCGGTGCGTACATCACGGCTCCACGCATGCTGATCTCCTTCGAAGTCATGGATGTGTCCTGCTGCTCCCAGCTAACCACGTCCCGCCCGCGCGAGGAAGACTCTCGGTATAGGGGGTACTGCCAGTGCCTCCCTTCCGGCACTGGAGGCGCGTACCGTCGCGACCATGGACAAAACGAGCGAGATCCGCACGAGCGAGATCCGCGATTTCCTGGTCTCGCGCCGAGCACGGGTCAGTCCGGAGCGAGCAGGCGTGCCGCAATACGGGCGGAAGCGGCGCGTGTCGGGACTCCGGCGCGAGGACGTGGCGCTCGTTGCCGACATCAGCGTGGAGTACTACACGCGATTTGAGCGCGGCAACGCGCGCGGCGCCTCCGACGACGTGCTCGACGCGGTCAGTGCCGCGCTGCAGCTCGACGGGGCCGAGCGGGAGCACCTCTTCGATCTCGTCCGTGCCAACGCCGAGCGCCCGCCGCGCCGGCCAGCTGCTCGGGCGCGAGGTTCGCCCGAGCATCACGCGGATCGTCGATGCGCTGTGCACCGTGCCGGCGTTCGTGATGAACGGCCACCTCGATGTCCTCTACGCGAATGCGCTCGCGGAGGCCCTCCACCTCGACCTCTTCGGTGGCCCGGAACGGTCTCCCACCTGTTCCTGGACCCTCGGGCGAAGACGTTCTACGCGGATTGGGACACGGTCGCGCATGACATCGTCGCGATGCTGCGCGGAGAGGCCGGATGTACGCCATCGGATCGCGCGCTCTCGGACCTCGTCGGGCTACTCTCGACTCGCAGCGAGGACTTCCGGGTGCTCTGGGCGAGCCATGACGTCCGTTTCCACCGCACGGGCCCGAAGCGCTTTCGCCATCCGCTCGTGGGCGAATTCACGCTGACGTTCGACTCGATCCCGCCTCCGGCAGACCCGGGTCTCTCGCTCGTCACGTACTCCGCCGACCCGGGCACGCCCTCGGCAGAGGCCATGCGCGAGCTTGCCCGCTGGAGTGCGACCAGAGCCGCGCTCTCGGCTGCCAGGAGCCAATCGCTGTCCTGATTCGGGCGCCGGTGGCGAACCGACTCACCTCGAGAGCGCCGCGCTCGAACTCGTGTCTCGGTCCGCCGAGGTACCAATCAATGCGCGCAGCGTCCGCATCGGCCGCTCATGACAGGCGATGCCCGCGCGCGACCCGTCCACGAGGCGCTCGGCGTCGAGATCGAGATCGTTCCGTAGGCCGACCGCAGGTTCGGCGGCGGGCTCGCCGTCACGAGGCACGATCCTCGGCAGCTCCCTCGATCGGTATCCGGATACATATGGCATCCCCGCGCCCGAATCCTGTCGGGCGCGCCATTGCATCCTCTTCCGGCAGCGCCAGCGCCGAGCCGTACGCGTAGGCCGCCGGGGTAAGCCGGACACCGACGAACTCGGGCCCAGCAACTGTGATCTGTACGGTGCTGTGCCTGCGGGGCCAGCCCTCGGAGCGAGCTGGGCCGATGCAACGTCGGCTTGTCCCGCCGGAACGGGACGCGAACGGGGCGTCCGGGGGCCGATCAGGTCCAATGCCCCTAGGCAGCGACGGCGGGGCTCGGCAAGAGTGGGGATGCACACGCGGGAGGCTCTGACGCGCGGCCCATACCTGGCCGCCGGGACCGCGCCGAGCCATTGGCGGACCCGGCCCGCGGTCGCTCCGGGCAGGAGGGACTCCGATGGGCTGGCGCAGGTCGTTCTGGATCCCGTTCTTCGGGGTGCCGCGCGGACCGCTCGGGAGGGTCGGCGCCAGGCTGATGCCGATCCTGGTGCGGCCGCTCTGTCACTCGCCAGATGCAGACTGCGCTCCTTCCGCAGGTACGGAGCACGGCAATGGCACTACTTCAGGTCCGACAGGCAGCACGAGGACTTGGTGTCCACGAGAACACGCTTCGGCGCTGGGAGGAACGCGGCCTCATTCGCGCGGTGCACCTGCCCAGCGGGGTCAGGCGGTTCCGCGCTGAGGACGTCGAGGCCATCCGAGCCCAGATGTTCAGCGACTTCCCGCCGATCGTTGAGGAGGAGCTTCCAACAGTCTCTGTGGAGAACGTCGACCGCTCGTGAGGCTATCGGGCGCCGAACGTCGCACCCCTGATGGACGAAGAGTCGGTCAGAGCGGCCCAGATACCGGCGAGCCGATACGACGTCGAGCAGCTGTTCCCGGATGAGGCGCCGTCGTGGCGCGCTGCGACCTGAGCCCGCCACTGTTGCCCGCGGCGCTATTTGGGGATGTAGCGGCTGGATTCGGTGGGGACGGAACGGCGCCGAAGGATGATGACTGCGCAACCTGACCCCGACTATTGGCGGGG